>ERZ1026901.18-NODE-18-length-131706-cov-46.919537_pt1 | contig 131706 bp, 97 predicted proteins | sample MGYA00380179_ERZ1026901 | MGnify/ENA primary metagenome ERZ1026901 (study PRJEB33269, sample SAMEA4719815) | human gut metagenome | biome: human-associated habitat; feature: organic feature; material: feces | place: Cameroon | collected 2013-10 ... | reverse complement strand
TTTGCTAACTAAGCCCTCCCCGACGGGGAGGGTTGGGAGGGGCTTTTTACTTTTAAATAAACGTTCGTCTCTTTGCGTCCGAACCCCAGCTTCTGGTACATACGGTTAGCCGCGACGCGTGCAGGTCGCGACGTGAGCATGAGCGTGTCGTAGCCCTCGCGCTCTGCGAAGTCGGCAGCAAAGTTGAAGAGGCGCTCGCCGAGATGCATACCGCGGCACGTCTCGTCTACCACGAGGTCTTCCATCCATGCCTTGCGACCGGTGGGCGAAGTGTAGAAGCCGAGCGTACACATACCCATCACCTCGCCGTCTACCGTGAGCAGCAGCAACCGGCTGTTAGGCTCCTCCACAATGCGCAGCAGGCGTTCGGCGCTCATCTCGCAGGGCGAAGAACACAGCTGCTTCAGCAGTCGGTTTACAGCCGCCACGTACTCGGGTTTGCAGCTCTTCGCCTCAAAAATATCTATCTGTGACATTTCGTAACCATTTATTGTTATGTATCGCTGCAAAGGTAAAAACAATTTGCGGAAAAAGAGCAAAGAAAAACCCGAAATTACGACGCCGGGCAGACAATAATTTCGTAATTTTGCAGAGAACATAACTATCACGAAGAATGATAAAAGTCACGATACTCATGCCCGTTTACAACGGCAGCCGATACTTGCAGCGCTCCATAGGGTCGCTGACGGCGCAGACATACACAGACTGGGAGCTTGTAGCGCTCGACGACGAGTCGACCGACGACAGCCTGAGCGTACTGAAGCAACTGGCTGCTGCCGACAAGCGCATAAAGATAATGAGCAAGCTGAACGACGGCAAGGGCAACACGGCTCGCAACATAAGCATAATGAGCAAGGAGGCTGAGGGCGACTACATATTCTATATGTCGCAGGACGACTATCTGTCTGCCGATCTGCTGCAGAATGCCGTGTCTCGCACCGAGGAAACGGGGGCAGAGATTGTGATTCCTGACATGCTGCTCGCCAACGCCGACGGTTCTACGGAGCAAGCGAAAGGCTCGTTCGCGCCCGACGGCGACTACTCCACCCTGCTCTCTGGCGAGGAGGCGTTCGCCGCGTGCATCGACTTCTCGATACACGGCTTTGCGCTTATCCACCGCCGGTTGATGTTCGCCGCCGACTGCGACACAAGCTACTTCGACAGCGACGAGTACAACACGCGCGTGCAGTATCTGCATGCCAACAAGACGGCGTTCTGCCACGGCACGTTCTTCTACTATCAGGGCAACGCGGAGGCTATGACGAAGAAGTTCGCGCCGAAGCAGTTCCAGCGGCTCAACACGGCGCTGATGCTCGGCAAGAAGGCTGAGCAGGAGAAGATGAAGAAGGAGGTGATGGCGAAGATGAGGCGTTGGCAGATGCAGGTGTATCTGAACGTGCTCATGCTGCTGTTCAACAACGCCGGCAACATGAGCCAAGCTGAATACAAGGAGGCGGTGAAGCGCTTCAGACAATTCGAGCACGGCGTGCGCTTCGGCGGATACAGACGCAGCACGCTGAAGGGCTTCGGCATGTACGAGAAGGCTTTGGCTATGGTCTACTTCGCCTGCGGCACATGCCGTCACCTCAGCTTGCTGCACAGCGCCTACAAGCGTCTGAAGCGTTAACTCTAAGAACGGCGCACGAACTTGCGCTTTATGCGGTTGACGATGTCGATGTCCACGTGTCGGCGCATTATCGAGAGCGTATAAGCAAGGTCGAGAACCAGAAGCAACGTGCCAACCGACACGTATATCCACACATTGTCTACGAACGTGAGCAGACTGGTGATCACTCCGATGCTTGCATGCACGGATATTATCTTCAGCTGCGCTACGGAGAGCTTGTAGCCATAAGCCACACGGCAGAAGCCGGCTGCCACGAACACCTCAAGCACCGAGGCTACGGTCATGCCGACACCCATACCCAGGAGTCCGTAGCGACTGTAGCCGAGGATAGCCATAGTGAGAAGCAGGGCGTCGTTCACCAGTTCGATGCAAAGAAAACGCTTCGAGTCGCCACGCGACAAGGCGATATACTCTATAGGCAGGAAGATGGCGCGGGCGTACATAGCCAATGCCGCCACCTGCATCATCGGCAATACGGGCAAGAACTTGCCGCTATAAAGCATCGGCAACAGAACGGGCATGGCAAGGATAAAGAACACAAGCATCGGCGAAACGAGATGCAACGACACTTCTATCTGCTTGTTGACCGTGAGGTTGAACTCGCGACCCAACTTGCTTATAGACGACAAGCGCGGATAGTAGTCGGTCTCCATAGCCGTGAACACGGTGCCTACATAGGTGAATATCATTACGTATGCGGCGTTGTACAGACCTACGGTGTCTACGCCGTCTACATTACTGATATATGCTCGTATAGCCATCTCTACCCCACTGCCTGCCATGCCGGCTATGACAAACGCTACGCCGAGTTTCAAGAAGCCGAAACCTTCGCACAACAGCGACTTGCGGAAGTTGAGACGAAACGGATAGGCTCGCAGCGAATAGCGCATAACGATGATGGTCTGCAGCAGTATAACGAGCAGCAACGACGGTATGATGCCTTTGCTGCCGAAGAAATAGTAGATAGGAACGGACACGAAGAGGGTCACAATCATAGCGTAGACTGAGTTCTCGGCTATGTCGCGCAGACGGCGTGTGGCTTTCAGAATGGCAAGTTCGCCGGTGGAGAGCGTCGTCAGAGCCACCACTGGCGCAAGCAGAACGAAGTGGAGCGTGTGGTTGCCGAAAGAGAAGGTCCACCTGCTGAGCAACGGCGACAGCACTACGCATACCAGTAAGCCCAACAGCGAGGTGATAAGACACCAATGGCGGAACACGCTGATGCTACGCAGAAGGCGATCGGTGTCGCCGCAATCGTAAGCGCCCGACATGTTGCGCACCGCACTTATGGAGAGTCCGAGATTGGTAGAGTCGCCAACAAGCTTTATGGTAGAGGAGAACAAAGCCAACAAGCCCATACCCATCGGACCAAGAATGAGCGCAACGAGCTTGTTGCGCACCAGTCCGACGAGGATACCGAGCACCTGAACACCGCCAAACAAGCCGGTGTACTTTAGTATATGTGAATAGCTATTCTGTTTTTCCATCATATAATGTAACGTAATATAAATTATTTTATTACTTTTGCAATGATAAATATCACATGAATACAACCTACACGACTATGAATTCAAGAAAATATATGCTTTTTGCGCTCCTGCTGTCTACAACGATGGTTTGTGCGCAGCAGAAGAAGGCTAAGCCCGTAGCACGTAAGAACGCTAAACCCGCCGCTGCCGCACAGATGACGGCCAAGCAGCATGAGATATTCAGCAACATGCTGCCCAACACGCAGAAGATATTCGTGGTGGACAGCACTGTCGTCGACAAAGACAGCGTGCTGGAGGCTATTCCGCTCTCGCCGAAGTACGGCAAGTTCGTAAGCTACAACAGCTTCTTCGACACCGACACGCAGCCCAACCAGTATGTCTTCATCAACGGATTCGCCAACAAGTGCTACTACACCGAGGTGGCTGGCAAAGACAGCGTGCAGCATCTGTACATGCGCAACAAACTGGGCGACGGTTGGGGCGAGCCTCACCGCATCAGCGAGATTGACAAGAAGCTTACCGACATGAGCTACCCGTTCCTCTCGTCAGACGGCCAGACGCTATACATCGCCGGCAAGTCTAACGACGCACTCGGAAAGCGCGACATCTACGTGGCTAAGTACAACGCCGACGAGGGCACATACTTCGAGCCGGAGAACATCGGTCTGCCGTTCAACTCGCACGACGACGACTTCGTCTACGTGGAGGCTGACGCCGAGCGCTTCGCATGGTTCGCCACTACTCGCCGACAGCCGACGGGCAAGGCGTGTGTCTATGCGTTCGTTCTGCCCGAACAGCGCACCAACTACGATATGGACGACATGACAGATGCGCAGATAGAGAGTCGCGCAGCGCTGATGCGCATCCGCGAGACGTGGCCTACACCCGAGATGAGAAAGGGCGCGCTAAAGAAGCTCAACGCCATAAAGAAGGAAACGGCAAGCCGAGTGGTGAACAACGAGAAGGTGAACTTCGTTGTGAACGACGATTTGGTGTATACAGACATAAACAGCTTCCGCAGCAACTCGACACGCCAGATGTACTTCGAGGTGGTGAGACTGCGCAACGATATCAAAAACAAGCAGATGAGCCTTGAGGTGATGCGCCAGAAGTATCACAATGCGAATCCGAGCAACCGCGAATCGCTCACAAGACACATTCTGCAGCTCGAACAGCAGCTCGACGATGCGAGACGAATGCTGAAGAAAACCGAGACCGACCTGCGCAATGCGGAGAACATACTGCTGAAGAAATAGATCTGACGGAAGACGAACAGTAAAAATATCAAACTAATTTATTATAAACATTCAAAAGAAAGGAAATCTGAGTATGGAAAAGAAATATTTTGCTGAGTCTGAACTCATCATCAACGAGGATGGCAGCATCTTCCACTTGCATGTTAAGCCCGAACAGCTCGCCGACAAGGTGATTCTCGTGGGCGATCCGGGACGCGTAGACCTGGTTGCTTCTCACTTCGAGACCAAGGAGTGCGCCGTTGAGAGCCGCGAATTCCGCACCGTTACCGGCACTTACAAGGGCAAGCGCGTAACGGTTATCTCTACCGGCATCGGCTGCGACAACATCGACATCGTGATGAACGAGGTTGACGCGCTGGCTAATATCGACTTCGAGACTCGCCATGAGAAGGAGACGCTGCACTCTCTCGAGATTGTGCGCATCGGCACATGCGGCGGACTGCAGCTCTATACGCCTGCCGGCACATTCGTTTGCTCTGAATACTCTATCGGTTTCGACGGCTTGCTCAACTTCTACGCCGGACGCAACGCTGTCTGCGACTTGCAGATGGAGCGCGCGCTGCTCAACCACCTCGGCTGGTCGGGCAATATGTGCCAGCCTGCGCCGTACGCCATCGCTGCCGACAAGGAGCTTGTGGAGCGCATCGCAAAGGACGACATGGTGCGCGGCATAACAGTGGCGTGCGGAGGCTTCTTCGGTCCGCAGGGTCGCGAACTGCGCGTGCCGCTTACAGACCCCAACCAGAACGAGAAGCTGGAGAACTTCGAGTATAACGGCAAGCACATCACCAACTTCGAGATGGAAAGCTCGGCGCTCGCCGGACTTGCCCGACTCATGGGTCATAAAGCCACAACGGTTTGCATGGTTATAGCCAACCGCCGCATAAAGAAGGCGGACACTGGCTACAAGAACCATATCGACAACCTCATCAAGGAGGTGCTCGAAAGACTTTAATATCATAAAAAACAAGAGCCTGCAGCAATAATGCTGCAGGCTCTTGTTTTTTATACTGTCGTTATAAGGAGGTGCACTTGTATTAAGTGCACCAAGCTGTTATTATATATAACTGTTATTATATAGGTTGCTATTATTATCCTTTGAGCTTGATTGTAAGCTTCTCAAGCATATCCTTTGTCATAGCGTCGAGGTCGTAAGCCGGACACCAGTCCCACTCTTCGCGAGCGCAAGTGTCGTCCATGCGGTCTGGCCAGCTCTCGGCGATGCTCTGCTTCAGCGGGTCTACGTCGTAAACCATCTCGAAATCGGGCTTGTACTTCTTGATTGCAGCGAACACAGTCTCTGGAGCGAAGCTGAGCGATGCGATGTTGAACGCGTTGCGGTGTACAAGGCGAGCAGGGTCTGCCTCCATGATGTCTACGGCAGCCTTCAATGCGTCGGGCATGTAGATCATGTCCATGAGTGTGCCTTCCTTGATCGGGCAAACGAACTTCTCGCCACGAACAGCCGAGTAGTAGATGTCGACAGCGTAGTCGGTTGTGCCGCCACCCGGAGGTGTAACGTAAGAGATAACGCCAGGGAAACGCACGGCGCGTGTGTCTACACCATACTTATTATGGTAGTAGTCGCTCAGAAGCTCTGTAGTAACCTTCGAAATGCCATAGATAGTGCGCGGACGCTGGATAGTGTCCTGCGGTGTGAGCATCTTCGGTGTGCTCAAGCCGAACGAACCGATTGAACTCGGAGTGAACACAGCGCAGCCGTGCTCGCGAGCTACTTCGAGGATGTTCCACAGACCGTCGATACCAATCTTCCAAGCGAGACGCGGCTTCGACTCGGCAACGACAGACAGCAATGCTGCGAGGTTGTAGATGGCGTCGATGTTGTACTTCTTTACAACGTCGGCAATCATCTGTGGGTTCGTTACATCGCACTCTGCCATCGGACCTGCCTCTGCAAGCTCGCCCTTCGGCTCAGCGCCCTTAATGTAACCAGCTACTACATTTGCGTTTCCGTAAATGCCTCTTAATTTCCTTGTAAGCTCCGAGCCAATCTGACCAGTTGAGCCTATTACCAAGATATTGTTCATCGTATATGTATTTAAGCGTTTATGAGTACAAAGGAAAGAAAAATTTTTCACACAGCAATACAAAATCGCTCATTTTTTTTCTTTCCGCTGAAAAAACTACTATAAACATTTTTTTGTCTCGAAAATAATGAGTTAATTTGCATTGTAATAACTGAAACTTTTAAACAACCTATCTCATGTACGGAAAAGTAAAAGAACATCTCGCTGCCGCTTTGGAGAATCTGAAGCAAGCAGGTCTCTACAAAGAGGAACGTATCATTGAAAGCCCTCAGCAGGCTGCAATCCAAGTAAATGGTAAGGAAGTGCTCAACTTCTGCGCCAACAACTATCTTGGTCTGTCTAACAACCCGCGCCTCATCGAGGGTGCGAAGAAGATGATGGACCGCCGCGGTTTCGGCATGTCGTCAGTGCGCTTCATCTGCGGCACACAGGACATCCACAAGGAGCTTGAGGCTGCCATCTCTGAGTATTTCCAGACAGAAGACACCATATTGTATGCTGCCTGCTTCGACGCCAACGGTGGTTTGTTCGGCTCGTTCCTCACCGACGAGGACGCCATCATCTCTGACGCACTCAACCACGCTTCTATCATCGACGGCGTGCGTCTGTGCAAGGCTAAGCGCTACCGCTACGCCAACGCCAACATGGAGGAACTGGAGAAGTGCTTGCAGGAGGCTCAGGCTCAGCGCTTCCGCATCATCTGCACCGACGGTGTGTTCTCTATGGACGGCAACGTCGCTCCGATGGACAAGATCTGCGACTTGGCAGAGAAGTACGACGCTCTCGTAATGGTAGACGAGTCGCACTCGGCTGGCGTTGTAGGCGCTACGGGTCACGGCGTGAGCGAACTGTGCAAGACATACGGTCGTGTGGACATCTACACCGGCACATTGGGCAAGGCTTTCGGCGGCGCTCTCGGTGGATTCACAACCGGTCGCAAGGAGATTATCGACATGCTGCGCCAGAGCAGCCGTCCGTATCTCTTCTCTAACTCGCTGGCTCCGTCTATCATCGGCGCAAGTCTCGAGGTATTCAAGATGCTCAAGGAGGACAACTCTATCCACGATCGCCTCGTAGAGAACGTAAACTACTTCCGCGACAAGATGATGGCTGCGGGCTTCGACATCAAGCCTACACAGAGTGCCATCTGCGCCGTTATGCTCTACGATGCTCCGCTTTCTCAGCGCTACGCTAACCGCCTGCTCGAGGAAGGCATCTACGTTACGGGCTTCTACTATCCGGTTGTGCCGAAGGGCGAGGCTCGCATCCGCGTTCAGCTCTCTGCTGGTCACACACGCGAACAGCTCGACAAGGCTATCGCTGCGTTCGTCAAGGTGGGCAAGGAGCTTGGTGTGCTGAAATAAGAGTAAAAGAGTAAAAGAGTAAAAAGACTTTTAAAAGTGAAACGATAAAAAAAGAGGTTATGACCGGTTGGTCATAACCTCTTTTTTTATTCAGTTTTCAACTAATCATAACTACTTGATAGTCGTTTTCTTTCCGTCTACAACATACACGCCTGCTGCGGGCTTGCCGCTCACGCGAACGCCGTCGAGAGTGTACACCTTGTGGTTCTTTGCGTTGTCGGCAGAGATAGAGCCGATAGCGTCTACGGTGTTGCTCTTGAACGTAACGGTGTATGTAGTGAAGCTGTTCTCGTTCTCGAGATAGTCGTTGCCGAATACGTTGATGGCAAGCTCGTTGTCGCTGAGCACGGTCGTAACGATAGCGCCCTTACCCTTCACCTCGTAGCCAATCTTCTCCGCTGCCTCTTTGGCGCTGCCCTCGATTTCTACAGTGTAGTTGAGTTTGTCTGACGAGAAGCCCTCAATCTGTGCGCCGTCGAACGTGAGGTTCTTAAGAGCGTGATAGTAGACGAGCTTGAGGTTGTCGAGGTCGAGCTGGTCGTCCTTAGATGCGCCCGGCACGGGGTTGGTAGTAGCCGAAGCGAGGAGATAGCGCTTGTCGCTCTCGTTGCCGGTGTAGCTGAACTCGCCGGTGAACTTTGTCCACTCTGCAGTAGCCGGGATGAGCACCGAAGCCGAAGCTATCTTCTCAGCGCCAAGCTCGCTAAGCTCGGGGTCGTGGTATGCAGCGTCGCCGTGCATAATGATCTGCACACGGCCCTGAAGCTCTGTGCCCTCCTCCTTGGCTGTGCCCGGAGTGAAGCGTGCGTACACCTCGAAAGCGTCGGGCTCGCCTGCGAACGGCAGGTTGGCGTTGACGTCGGTGCGATCGGTGAAGTTATAGTTAGCGGCGGCGGCAGCGTTTGCGCTGCCCATGTTGATACGACCAGTTGTCATGTTGCCGTTGGCATAAGCTACCCCAAGGTCTTTCGACTTGAGGCGCACGCCGTTACCCTCAACGCCCTCTATCTTCTCGGGCATCGGCGACATTGAAGCGAACGAAGCGAATGTGCCGGCAGCCGACTCGAACGAGTTCCAGCCCTCGGCGAGCGCTGTCTCGCCCCAGTTCTCGAAGTCGGAATTCGGAATCTGGTATACCGGCTCCTTCTCCTTGCCATCGAAGGTCACGGTGTATACGTTGGGAGCCACTGTGCCCTCCTCCTCTACCGTCAGGGTGAGCTTGCCTGCAGTCTTGTCGTAGTCGGCGCTCACATGAGCTGCCTCCGAAGACGCTGTGTACTGGAGCTCGTCGGCGTAGTAGTTGCCGGTAGCGGTGAAGTTCTTGTCGGTGTTGCCCGCAGCGATGAACTCGTGACCTGCCACAACGAGCGAGTTGAGCGTCGGAGCCGGCTTCTTATATTTAATGGTGTATGTAGTGATAGACGACGGATTGGTCTCTGCGTCGTAGTCGTCGCCCTTAACGCTCAAGGTGAGCACGCAGGTAGCCTCGTCGTAGTTCTTCTCCACCTTGGCGCCCACGCCCTTCTTCGTGTAAGGCACCTTGGTCTTGTACACGTCATACGCAGCGTTCACGGTGTAGTTGTAGCGGTCTGTGGCGAACGGCTCGTTCAGCTCCACGGCGTTGCCCTCGCTGTCGGTAGTAGAGAGCGCGGTAAGCGCGTGATAGTAGACGAACTCCACGTTGTCGATGGTGAGCGAGTTGCCGTCCACGATGTTGTTGCGGTCGCCGAAGTAGTCGGTAGCCGAGAAAATCACGTTCAGCTTCTCCACGCTTGCGTTCTTGTCAGCGTAAACGAAGTTGATAGTGTCGCTCGCCCACTCGCCGTTGGTGCTGCCCTCGATGCTCTTCACTATCTTAGCCACGCAAGCAGCGCCCTCGGTAGACGTCACATCGCCACCCGTAGCCATAGGCATGTCGAGGATATTGCGGTCGCGGTCCTGCATGTCCACCTTCTTAGCCGTACTCCATACGACGGTGTTGCCCGGCACGTCCTTCTGTGTCCACGTGCCGTTCCAGAGATAAGCTATCACCGTAGCGTTCTCGTCGCCATTCGAGTTGTCGCGCTTGTAGTCGAAGCGCATGGCGTCGGGACGGAATGTGAAGCTGCTACCGCCGAACGTGCCGCCGTCAGAGTTCTTCACCGTGATGCCCCTCACCTCTGCCGTAGCGAACGGCGTGCCAAGCGTGAGATAAGCCGGAATCTTATTGCCTAAGATAGAAGTGTTGTAAAGGTGAGCGGCCTTTCCTGTGCCATCCTTGCCCTCTACAGCGTCGATAATCTGTCTTTTGCCGATAGCTGTATTCACGTTAGAAGCGTGCCATCCCTCGGGCTGTGTGCCCGAATCCGATGTGTTGCCATTACTGTCCCAAGGCACACACTTCACCCATTCTGCATCAAAACCACCATTTATCTGCTGGGCGTTTGCAGAAAGCGCAACTCCTCCCAACATGAAAACCGATAAAATCTTTTTCATCCTGAAATTCTTTTGTTAAAATTTATAATCATTATTGAGTCAGCTATTATGTGCTACTCATAGTATTTTATCCATACCTATCCCCTACAAAGGGCAATTAACGATGCAAAGTTAATGTAAATGTTTTGATTTCAGCAATTTAAGCGTGCAGAAGTTCTAAAATAATGATTTAAAGCAAGTTTTACAGTCATTTTGACCATAACATAACGAAACATCGCACGAAATATTGTTTTGAGTTACTATAATAAGCGATTAGAAAGATTATCCCATTTCTAATCGCTTATTGCAAAAAATCATCAAACTCAATTGATAAAAATTCTTTTTTTACCGTTTATTATATAAATCTGACCTTTTTGTGGATTTGCCACTTTACTGCCATTTAAATCATAAACATTATTTTGCTCATTTGGTTTATTTATATTTATATTATGTATTGCTGTAGGAAAATCATCCGTTTCTATAAAGTTGGTAAAGTAGTCCCATCCCCAAGCCTTGCGATATTTTTCGGCAGCTCCCACAGGCACATAGACAGGGATGTCATTAGGCGTACTCGGAGAATCGTATCCTCCAAAAGGAGTGTCGCCAATATTGAGAGTGCTCCCCTCACATGCTGGAGGCTCTGAAGCCATACTATAAATACGCTTTACACCTGTCAAATAGGTACAACACTCCTCTCCTAAGAAATTCAATGTTGCAGGAAAGACAAGTTGTCCAAAGGCATAACAACTCTGAAAGGCATCTTTGTCGATACTTTCGAGTCCAAGCGGTAACTCAACATCGTTTAAACACCAGCAGCTTTGAAAAGCTTCCTTGCCAATACTTTTTACTGACGACGGAATGTTTACATGGCTCAAATTTATGCAGCAGTCTGCAAAGTTATTGGGAATACGCTCTATTCCATCAGGCAGATGCATCTCCTTGAGTTCTTTGTTTAGTTTAAATGCGAAAATACCTAAGTCTTTACATGAATTGGGAATATGCACTTCTTCCAGCCTACAACCATAAAATGCACCGTCACCTATCTTTTCCAATCCTTCAGGAAGGTTGATAGATGATATTTTTGCACGCCAGAATGCCGCTTCGCCAATTTCTTTTATGGTGGAAGGCAAAACGACTTTTCCTGTCAAGTTCGTACAATTCGCAAAAACGGCTCCGTCTAACTTCTCAAATCCTTCCGGGAAGACTAAAGGGTCTGTCTTCAGGTTCTCACATTGTTCGAATGCAGAAGGACCTATATACTGCAGTTCGGAAGGAATGTTTACATCTTCAAGATTTACCACATACGAGAATGCCGAATCTTCGATTCTTTTGATTCCGTTTGGCAATATAATTCGCCTAAGGTGTATTAGGGTTATGTATCCATCTTCTATATTCAATTGCTCTGAATGCCAAAAAGCATCTTCGGGGATGATGCCATTTTTAACTTCGGCATTTTCCATATTTATGACCGAAAGCTTTCCGTTAAAGGAAGCATCCCACAGTGTGTGGAAATCTACATCATCGACAGTTCCCCTAACGACTAAGGAGTCAACTTTATAGATGTTGTCCCCTAACAGTTTCGCCAAATCTCCTCCATGCGATGTTATGTCCATGCTATTAAAATCGCTATTACCATCTATAGCCTTAGGAGCTTTTGTTGAATATTTATAGCGGTTTATCTGTAACTGCTTTTGAGTATTTGCCAAAGCGTCTTGTTGCGACACGTTTTGAGTCTGTGCAAATGAAACTGTTGAGAATAAACAGTTCATTATAAGACCCACACAAAATAACAATCCTTTCATACCACAAATGTTTTAAAGAATCTATACCATTGTTAATGAACCCAGTGTAATCCATAAAAGAAAATGCGTTTCAAAGTTATAAAAAAAATGAATAGTATCGTGCTTTTTGTCAACAAAAAACATGTTTCAACCGTCATTTTAACAAATATTACATTCGTGTCCGCTTTGCCTTTTGTTCATGAACATCCGTGTTATGCTATTCGCTCCTATACAACAAACTTGTTATTCCGCATTTCGCTTATTACCGATCATATACGGGGATCTTGTCTGATTCTATAATGAGTTTTTTCGCGGAGGTGACTTGTATTATATTTGCGCAAACTTATGGGGATTTTCGCAAGTCATGAGCCATACAACTGCAAAGAGTCAGAACACGATGCACTGCGAGCGAATGCCGTAGGAAGAGGCGTATCAAAACCTTGTGTGGTAACTGTTCATTATCCGTAGCGGAGGTCTCCGGCCTCCGCAGCACCAAGGTATGTAGAGTAAAAAGCGTAAATGCTCACAACACATTATATCGCTCAACATAAAAACGAACACGAATAACACAAATTTCACGAATCGTTGCAACTATATAGTTTAGCCACACCACCATAACAATAAAAATCCGCATGGCTTTTTTTAGAAAAGTCATGCGGATATCCTTTTTAAAACTTATACGACTCTAAAGCCCTTAAAATCTCAATCCCAAAGAGAAATAGGCGCCATTGATATTCTTCATACCCTTAGCCGAAAAATCTCTGAGAGTGTATCCCACACCTACCGTAGGCACAAGACGGTGCTTCTCGGTGTGTCCAAACCAATGAACGCCAACATTATAGGAGGTATTCTTGAAGTCGGAGCTTCCAACGGATGTCGTAACAAACGCACGCAACTCGAAATCGCCAAGCTTGTCGTTCTTCTCAGGAAGGAAAACGTAGCCTAAGCCTCCACCCAGATTCGTAGCGCGATTGTAGTCGTGCGTTGCACCGTTCTTCGGCATGAAATACGAAGTGGTTGTTGTGGCATGAAGCGAGAATCTCTTGGCAAACGTATAGTTCAAGTCGACATTAACATCGAGCGGCAACACCTTATTGCTGGGTGTACAAGCACCCAACGAAGCCTCAACGTGCAGAGGTATCGACTTACTGCTTGCTTCTGATTGCGCATTAGCGCCGATTGTCGCAAGCAACGCAGCCGCAACTGCTGCCGTGCGAACGATTCTACTGTTTTTCATATAATTCTTTTTTTTATAACTCTACTCGTTTAGCTTTTCGACTCCGCTCCTTTATTCACATCCGTGAACTGTCTGGTCAGCTCAAAATATTGGTTTCATAGATATTTTGATGTCACAAAAGTAGGTTTTTCTATCAGAACAGGGGAAAAAGGATACTGTCTTTGCGCCATTTTTAACATAATTATGCCACTTTTTCATTACATTTTTACAACTCTAAGCATTATTGCAGAGAAAAGAATAGATTATAGTAAGAAACAGATTAGAGCCTTGCGGTTTTCAAAATCATAGAATTTAGGTATTGCGTAAAAGTCGGAAGCAAGCTAATTTTGCAGCGGTGATAAAACCAAATTCTTTAACCATACATTTACAAATAAAAAACAACTAAGATTATGAAAACAACTGTTATCATCTACGGCACAAGCACTGGCACCTGCGAAGACCTGGCTGGCAGAATAGGAGCCAAACTGGGCGTGGACAACGTTATCAACGTGACTGACCTCGACGCAAGCGTTCTCGCCGACAACGAAAACCTTATTCTCGGCACGTCTACATGGGGCGCAGGCGAGATGCAGGACGACTGGTACGACGGCATAAAGACACTCAAGGGCGCCGACCTCAGCGGCAAGACAGTGGCTCTCTTCGGCTGTGGCGACTCGGAGTCGTACCCCGACACATTCGTGGGCGGTATGGCTGAGCTATACAATGCCGTTAAGGCGGCTGGCGCCAACGTAATCGGAGCAGTAGCTACTGAAGACTATACATTTGACGATTCGGAATCGGTGGTAGACGGCAAGTTCGTCGGACTGGCTCTCGACGAGGTGAACGAAGACGACAAGACCGACGAGCGCATCGACGCTTGGGTGGCTGAAATAAAGCCATGCCTCTAAACCACACGCTATAAGTTCTCACTCTTACAATCAATTATTAAAGTTCGCAATCATGCAGCAATCCACAATTTTACCAGTAGACATGAAGGTTCTGATGAACCATATCTACGAATACAAGAAGGGAGTGCGCCGTATGGTGCTCTTCACGTTCAACAAGAAATACGAGGACTTTGCCATACGCCGACTGGAAAGCCAGAACATAAAATACGTCATACAGCCCGTTGGCAACGACCGCCTGAACCTGTATTTCGGCAGAGAGGAGTGCCTTAACGCCATACGCATGATTGTGACACGACCGCTCAACCTGCTAACGCCCGAAGAAGACTTCATGCTCGGCGCTATGCTCGGCTACGACATCTGCTCGCAGTGCGAGAGATACTGTGAGCGTAAGGGCAAGTGCAGCTGAAAAGCTATTTAGGCATTGAAAAGAGCAACAAAAAAGCCGCTGACTGTTGTCAGCGGCTTTTTTGTAAGTATAAACATAAGGATTGATTATCCGAAGTTGTCGTACATGATGCTCTCCGGGTCTACGCCGAGCGAGTCGAGGTAGTCGGTAACGGTCTTGATGAGCATTGGAGGTCCGCAGAGGTAGTACTCGCAATCCTCCGGTGCCTCGTGATCCTTCAAGTAGGTGTCGCGGATGCAGTTTACAGCGAAGCCCTCGTAGTACTTCACGCCCTGAGCATCTGCAACGGGGTCCTTGCGGTCGAGCGAGAGGTGGAAGTGGAAGTTCGGGAACTCCTTCTCCAACTCCCAGAAGTCCTCAAGGAAGAACGCCTCGCCGAGAGCGCGTGCGCCGTAGAAGAAGTGGAGCTCGCGGTCGGTAGTGTGCAGCGTCTTTGTCATGTGCATGATCTGAGCGCGCAGCGGAGCCATACCTGCACCACCACCGATCCAGATCATCTCCTTGCCTGAAGTGAAGTTCGGGTGGAAGTCGCCGTAAGGACCTGACATCATCACCTTGTCGCCCGGCTTCAGTGAGAAGATGTACGACGAAGCGATACCGGTCGGTACGTTCTGGAAGCCCACCTGCGGACGTGGCAGGAACGGAGTTGTGGCGATACGCACGGTAAGCGTGATGATGTCGCCCTCGTCCGGATAGTTTGCCATTGAGTAGGCACGCACTGTAGGCTCCGGGTTGTGAGCCTTGAGCGAGAAGATGTTGAACTTCTCCCATGCGCCGATATACTCCTTGCCGATAAGATCCTTGTCGAAGTCCTTATCGTAGTCGATGCAGTCGTATGCCGGAATCTTGATCTGTGCGTAAGAACCAGGAACGAAGTCCATGTGTTCGCCCGGAGGCAGAGCCACCTTGAACTCCTTGATGAATGAAGAAACGTTTTTGTTCGAGATAACCTCGCACTCCCATTCCTTAACACCCATAACCGAATCGGGCACCTTGATCTTCATGTCCGACTTCACCTTGCACTGGCATCCCAGACGCCAGTTGTCCTTTATCTGCTTGCGTGTGAAGTGGGGCTTCTCCGAGTCGAGAATCTCGCCGCCACCCTCAAGCACCTGCACCTTGCACTGTCCGCAGCTTGCCTTGCCGCCGCATGCAGAAGGCAGGAAGATGCCGTTCTCGTTGAGCGTAGTCATCAACGAAGAGCCCTGCGGCACGTTGATGGTCTTGTCGCCGTTGATTTCGATGTTGACATTGCCGCTCGGGCTGAGGAACTTCTTAGCCACGAGAAGGATGACAACCAAGAGGAGTATCACGATAAGGAACACTCCGATACTTGCAAATATAAATGATGTATTCATAGTGTTGAGTCCTCCTTATTATATTTTAAGACCAGAGAAGCACATCATAGCCATAGCCATGAGGCCTACAGTGATGAACGTGATGCCGAGACCCTGCAGAGGCTTTGGCACGTCGCTGTACTGGAGCTTCTCGCGGATAGCACCCATTGAAACGATGGCGAGTGTCCAACCGATACCGCTACCCAAAGCGTAAACAACAGCGTCGACAACGTTGCCGATGTACTGTGTGTTAGACGGGTCGAGGTTGATGCGCTGCTGCATGAAGAGCGAAGCACCCATGATGGCGCAGTTAACGGCGATAAGCGGAAGGAAGATACCCAGAGCTGCGTAGAGCGACGGCGAGTATCTCTCGACAATCATCTCCACCAGCTGCACGATACCTGCGATGACAGCGATGAAGAGGATGAAACTCAAGTAGGAAAGGTCTACACCCTCAACCAAGCAGTCCGGGCCGAGCACCTTTGTCTGCAACAGATAGTCGACAGGCACGGTAACGAGCAACACGAACGTAACGGCAAGACCCAATCCCAATGATGTCTTCACGTTCTTCGACACGGCAAGGAACGAGCACATGCCGAGGAAGAAGGCGAATATCATGTTGTCCACGAAGATGGACCGGAAGAAAAGACTTATTAAATGTTCCATTGTTTAATTATTTTCCTTGTAAAAATAAGCTCTGTGAACCCATATCACGCAACCGAGCAGGATGAGCGCCATAGCCGGCATTGTCATCATACCGTTGTTGATGTAGCCTGCGTCGTAAACGCACTGCGGGATAATCTGGAAGCCGAGGAGCGTGCCACGACCGAGAAGCTCGCGCAGACCGCCTACTACAACGAGGATGTAGGCATAGCCCAGACCGTTGCCCACACCGTCGAGGAACGACGGCCAAGGCTTGTTCTGCATAGCGAACGCCTCAAGACGACCCATGAGGATACAGTTGGTGATGATAAGACCTACGTATACCGAGAGCTCTACGCTCACGTCGTAGACGAAAGCCTTCAGCACCTGGCTTACGATGGTAACAAGAGCTGCAACCACTACCAACTGCACGATGATACGGATGCGGTTAGGGATTGTGTTGCGGATGATTGAGATAATCACGTTTGCGAAGGCTGTAATCACCGTTACGGCAAGACCCATCACGATAGCCGGCTTGAGCTGCGATGTAACAGCGAGCGCCGAGCAGATGCCGAGCACCTGAACGAGGATAGGGTTGTCGAGGTTCAGAGGATTGGTGAAAGCTGCCTTATTCTCTTTTGAAAACAAACTCATAATCTTATTTCTCCTCCTTATTTAGATGTTAAGAATTTTGTGTACTCGCCGAGGCAGTTCTTGAGCATGTCGCTCACGCCGTTACATGTGAGCGTAGCGCCGGTTACGGCGTCGCACTGTGTAGACGGGTCTGTCACCTCGTTCTTCTTCACTACAGAGAGAGCCACGACATCCTTGCCTTCAGCAAAGACGTGCTTGCCCTTGAACTGGTCCTGCCAAGCGCGCGAGTCCTTGATTTCTGCGCCCAGACCTGCTGTCTCGCCTTCGTGGTTGAAGTAGGCTCCGTAAACGGTCTGCTTGTCGGCGTTGAGCGCGATGTAGCCGTTGATGCCGCCCCAAAGACCCATACCGTAAACCGGGATGACGTACTTTGTCTCGCCTTCTACGTTGCATACGTAGAGCGCGAGCTTGCCTTCCTTCATAGAAGCGCTGTTGCAGAGGAAGCCAGCCTTTGTGCCGCCCTGCTCGCCCTTCTCCACTTCCTCGCCGTTGCGGTCGATAATCTTGTCGGCTGTCACCACCTTATTATATATATTGGTGGCCTCAGCACCGTCGATGTCGCGGATGTTGAGCGCAGCGAGAATCTGCTTCTTCTTGTCGAGAGCCACGTTCTCGTCCTGCTGCGGCTTGAGCGATGAAGACACGAACGCCAGCAAGAATGCCACGATAACGACGATAACTACAGAATATAATATTGTATAAGAATTCGAACTGGTGTTGAATCCTTTCTTCTTTGTTTCTTCCATATTCCGAGTGTGTTATTTGTTGGTTAAACGTTTCATTCGCTTAGAGATGTTCTTCTGCACTACACAGTAGTCGATGAGCGGAGCGAACATATTCATGAAGAGGATGGCGAGCATCATGCCTTCTGGGTAACCCGGGTTCATTACGCGTACGATAACGGCAACGATGCCGATGATAGCGCCGTACCAGTACTGTCCGCACTGTGTGCGAGCCGATGTAACGGGGTCGGTAGCCATGAAGACTGCACCGAAGCAGAAGCCGCCGAGCACGATGTGCTCGTACCAAGCGATAGGAGTCATGCCGAGAGCCTCGAAGATGTATGCTGTGACAGCACCGCCTACGAACACGCTGAGCATTGTACGCCAAGAAGCGATGCCGGTCCAGAGCAGGATAACGGCGCCGATAGCGATGGCGATGACGCTTGTCTCACCGATTGAGCCGGGGATGAAGCCGAACACCATGTCTGCGAGGCTTGCGTTTGAAGCCACGCCCTGTGCTATCTCGCCGAGCGGAGTTGCGCAAGTGAAGGTGTCGGGCAGTGTGTTGCCCAAGCCGAAGATTGTGTCGTTAGCCACCCAAACAGCGTCGCCCGACATCTTCGTAGGATAAGAGAAGAAGAGGAACGCGCGTGTGATGAGCGCTACGTTGAAGATGTTCATACCTGTTCCGCCGAAGATCTCCTTACCGATTACAACGGCGAAAGCCACTGCGATGGCGAGTGCCCAGAGCGGACAGCCAACGGGGATGATGAGCGGAATGATGATACCCGACACGAGGAAGCCCTCCTGAATCTCCTCGCCTTTCCACTGTGCCCATGCGAACTCGATGCCGAGGCCCACAACGTAGCTGACGATGATTTTCGGGAGCACCTGCAATGCTCCGTAGAGGAACATTGAGAAGAAGGAAGCGTCGGCGAGAGCGCCTGCTGCCTTATAGTTCTGGAATCCTACATTGTACATACCGAACAGCAGAGCCGGGAGCAACGCGATGACAACGAAGCTCATGATACGCTTCGAGTCGATGGCGTCGTGGATGTTTACGCCGGTCTTCGATGTCTGGTTGGGTACAAACAGGAAAGTCTCGAAGCCGTCGAACAAGCTGCGGAAAGCATGGAGCTTTCCTTCTGGCTCGAAGTTCGGCTTGACGTTATTAAGATATTTTCTCAGAAAATTCATACTTTTCTCTTTGTAATTAAATTAAACTTATGCGTTCTCCTTGCGAAGCATGTCGAGACCCTGGCGCACGATGTGCTGCAGTTCGAGCTTCGAAGAGTCAACAAATTCGGCGAGAGCGAAGTCCTCCGGTGCCACCTCGTAGATGCCGAGCTGCTCCATGCGGTCGATGTCGCCTGCGATGATAGCCTTGATGAGGTATTCGCCGTAGATGTCCATCGGGAGCACCTTGTCGTACTCGCCGCTCATAATCATGTGGCGCTCGCCACCCTTGACGCGTGCGTCGAGGGTGTACTCCTTCTTCTTGCCGAAGAGCCAAGAGAAGTAGCTGCGATTGACAGAGAAGTCGTTGGTGCGCGGAAGAATCCAGCCCAGCATCTCGTCTACGTCGTCGCCCTCGGGGATTGCTGTAATCTCTGATGTGTGTCCGCCTACGAAGTCGGCTGCCGTGCACTTGCGTCCGGTGAGCGGGTTGCCGTTGATGAGGCGTACGTGCTCGGTCTTTGCGAGCTTGCCCTCAACGAGCGTAGAGATAGGCTGACCAACGAGTGCTTCGGTGTAAGCCGGAGCTGTGATCTCGCTGCCTGCTACTGCCACGAGGCGGCGCAGGTCTACCTTGCCGGTGTTGAACAGACGACCGAAGAAGATAACGGCTGTGGGGTCTACAGTCCAAACCACCTCGCCCTTGTTCACGGGAGCGATGTTGTTCACCTGCACGCCTACGTTGCCTGCCGGGCAAGCACCGTCGAACACTGTCACCTCTACGTCCTTAGCCCCTGTGAGAGCAGCGTTTGTCTGCTGTGCGCCGATGCCGAGATAGGTCTTGGCTACCTTTGCGAGAGCCGACAGACCGGTCTGGAAATCGCGCTCGTTGCCCTCGAGTTCGTACTCGAAGTCGCCGGCAAGCGGCATGTCGCGCAATGCGCTCACGAAGATGGCGCGCGGCTTCTGGTCGGGAGTGGTCGACACAGCGTAGGGAAGCTGGTTGATGTAGCCGAACAAGCCGGCCTCAAGCAGAGCCTTCACTACGGCGTCGCCGTCGAGCGAAGCCACTTGTTTCTGACCGAAGTCTACATACTGCTGCTCTTTGTCAGCGTCTACAACCACGCGCAATACCTTGCGGCGGTCGCCTCTGACTACTGCCGACACTACTCCGCTCACTGGTGAGGCGAACTTCACGTCTGTCTGCTTCTTGTTGACAAACAGCGCGTCGCCGACTATCACCTTGTCGCCCTCGCGAACGACAACCTTAGGAGTCATGCCTACAAAGTCGTCAGGTACAAGAGCGTACTGAGCACACTTGCCCGAAGAGAACTTCTGCCGTGCAGCCTTTCCCTTGAGGTTAATGTTCAAGCCCTTGCGTAACTTAATTACATTTGCCATAAAATATTTATAGATTATAAGAATATTCCACGTTGTTTAACACCGCCGATAGGTCAGATTCGACGATGCACGGAATTTTCCTACAAAATTAACAAAAATAAGCGGATTCAGAAAACAAATGTACTCTTTTATTTTCGCTCGCAATTAGTTTTTGAACGGTAAGCGTTTAAAAGTCACAAATATGCTATATAGAGTTTGCAAATACAGCGATTTGCGAGGTGAAGCCTGTGACAGACCATACACCGCTTGACTACAAAGCGTATAATCTCTAAGTTTAAGTCATCGTTCTCCGTACGCCGCCCGATCGGATCGCGTTCGCCGCCCAATCAGATTCCGTACGCCGTCCGATCAGATTCCGTTCGCCGTCCGATCGGATTCCGTTCGGAGCACGATGATATAAAATAGAGACGTAATAGGGTTTTTCAGCGCTTTTATTTGCCATTGTCAATGATTTTACGTAATTTTGTAACCTATTCAACAACGACAAACTATAGATTCCGCACGTGTTCAAACGCACTATCAAGATAATAGTATGGGCCATCGCCGGCCTGTATCTCGCAATTGTAACCCTTTTGCACATTCCCTTCATACAGAACGCTATCGGGGAGTGTGTAAGTGGCGTGTTGTCTGAAAAGTTGGGCACGAAGGTGAGCGTCGGACGTGTCGACCTCGGATTCATCAACCGCATCATCATCGACGACTCGCAGATGCTCGACCAGCAGAAGAAGCAGATGCTCAACGTGTCGCGCATCTCGGTGAAGATAAACCTGTTGGCACTTGCCAACGGACAGATAGAGATTACATCCGCACAGTTCTTCGGCCTCAACGCCAATCTCTACAAGGCTACGCCCGAGGCGAAGCCCAACTTCCAGTTTGTGATAGACTCGCTCGCCTCTAAGGACACCACGAAGCAGCAGACGCCTATCAACCTGCAAATCAACTCGCTCATTATCCGCAACAGTTCGGTGCGCTATCGTGTGCTTTCGCGTGCTTCCGAACCGCAGCGCTTCTCGCCCGACGACATCGAGGCGCGCAACATCAGCGCCCATTTCATAGTGAACCGCATCACAAACGACTCGCTTAACGTGAAGGTGAAACGCCTCTCGCTGAACGAGCGCTGTGGTTTCGCGCTGCGCCGTCTTGCGCTCAACGCCGTGGTAAGCCGCAGCGGGGCGAAGATAGAGAAGTTCCGCCTGGAGCTGCCGGAGTCGGTGGTGGAGAGCAAGCGCATCGTGGCTACGTACAGCATGAAGGGCGACATGCCCGACATGCAGTCGCTGCGCTTCGAAGGCAGTCTGAACGCACCGCGCATAACGCCGAGCGACGTAGCCTGTTTCGTGCCAAAACTGCGCAATCTCGACATGCCTCTTGCGCTCAGCATCGACTTCAACGGCACGGGCAGCCGCCTGAACGTTAACGACTTGAGCATCTCTACCGCCGACCACGGCTTCGTGCTCAAAGCCAACGCTCATGTTCTGCACAACCGCCACACCATCTGGCGAGCTGAGGTGAGCAAGCTGTTCGCTTCGGGCGACGCCATCAGCAAAGTATACAAGTTGGCTACCAGCAACGAGTTGCCTGCCATCGTGCACAATCTCGGCGACGTCTCGCTCACCGCTAAAGCCGACGGCACCGACGCCGACCTGTCGCTGAACGCCGTGGTGGGTTGCGCTCCGGGCAGCGTGAAGCTCTCGGCTTCGAAGCAGCAGAAGGCGCTGCATGCTCACGTAGAGACACGCAACTTTGCGCTCGACAAGCTGCTCGGCACCGACAAGACCGGTGTCGTGTCGCTCTCTGTAGACGCTAAGGGCAGCTCGAAGGACAACGTCAGCGCAAGCGGCAGCATCTACGACATCTGCTACAACGGATACACCTACCGCAACATCGACCTTAAGGCCGACTATATTAATAAGGTGCTCAGCGGAAGCATGGCTATCGACGACCCGAACGTGCGCGCCACCATCGAAGGCCTGTTCGAGCCCAACCACCGTGCGCCACATCTGCGCGTGAACGCCGATGTGCAGACATTCGTGCCCTCTGCGCTGAAGCTCACCAACAAGTGGAACAACGCACAGTTCTCGGTTTCTACGGTGTGCGACATCAAGGGCAGCAACCTCAACAACGCAGAGGGACAGGTGGACATCTCGAACTTCACGATGCAGAACGCCGACTCCTGCTACTCTATCCGCAACATCAATGTCGTGACGGGATTCGACAACGGCAACCACTTCCTCAACCTCAAGAGCGACTTCGGCACCATAGACCTGAACGGACACTTCAGCTACAACTCTATCGCAAGAAGCGTGCTCAACCTCATTGCCGACAAGCTGCCTACCATCCCCGGACTCGAAAAGAAGCCGCAGACAGAGCATAACGACTTCACCGTCAACGCTTACATACACAACACCGAATGGCTGCAGAAACTGCTCGGCGTGCCTCTTGAGATACACCGCCCGCTCAGCTTGAGCGGCGAGCTCGACGACAAGCAGAACAGCATCGACCTGTGGTGCGACGTGCCGTCGTTCACGTACAACGGCACCAACTATCGCGACGCATACGTCAACGTCGAGTCGCCGGGCGACACGCTGAAGGCAGACATACGCATAAAGAAAATATCGCAAAAGGGCAAGGCGCTTGCGCTGAAACTGCGTGCCGGAGCGTTCGACAACCATCTGAACACTACGATGGAGTTCAAGAACGACGCCCGCCGCTCTATGCGTGGCGTGCTGAACGCCAGCACCGTCTTCGCCAAGAACGAGAAGGGCGAATCGACAGCGTACGTAGACATTCTTGAGTCGCGCACTACCGTCGGCGACACTACGTGGCACATCCATCCGGCACACGTCACCTACTACAAGAACCATCTTAATATAGACGGATTCAAGGTGAGTCACGGCAACCAGGCTATCGGCGTCGACGGCACGGCTACGAACAGCGTGGACGACTCGCTGACCGTGAAGCTGAAGAACGTGGACGTGAACTACGTGCTCGACCTCATCAACTTCCACTCCGTAGAGTTCTACGGCATGGCGTCGGGCAAGGCTTATCTGGCGGGCGTATTCGGCAAGGCGCCGCTCATCAACTCCGACCTGCAGATAGACCACTTCAAGTTTGAGGGCGGACGCATGGGCACACTCTTCGCCAACATCGGCTACGACTCGGAGAAAGGACGCATAGAGTTCGACGCTGTGGCTAAGGACGAGGGCGACCGACGCACCATAATCGACGGCTATGTGTCGCCACGCAACAGCTATATCGACCTCGGCATCAAGGCTGAGGGCACAAGAGCAGAGTTCCTGAGCGGATTCTGCGACAGCTTCATGGAAAATATCAACGCAAACATCAACGGAAAGATGAACGTGGTGGGTGCGTTCAAGAACATAAACCTCATCGGAAAGGCAAAGGTGGACGGCAGCGTGCGCCTCACAGCACTCAACACCACGTACGCCCTGCGTGGCGACTCGGTGTACTTCCTGCCCGACGAGATACGCTTCTGCAACGACACTATCTACGACCGACACAACAATATCGGTATCATGACGGGCGGACTGCATCACCACAACTTCTCCAACTGGACGTACGACATCAACGTCGAGGCGCAAAATCTGCTCTCGTACGACACGCACTCGTTCGACGGCGAGAGCTTCTACGGCACAGCCTACACCACCGGTACGTGCAAGATACGCGGAGGAAGCGGCGAGGTGACCATCGACGTCAACGCTACGCCCGAACGCAACAGCATCCTGGTGTACAACGCCGCAGACAACGGAGCGCTGTCGTCGCAGGACTACATACAATGGCGCACTAACGAGGTGAAAGACTCTGCGGATGTGGACGATGACGAGAACAAGAACAATCTTGTTGATATCGGCACAAACATAAAGCTCAACCTCCTCATCAACTGCACGCCGAACGCTACGCTGAAGATTCTTATGGACGAGAAAACGGGCGACTACATACAGCTCAACGGCGAGGGCGTGCTGCGCGCTACGTACTTCAACAAGGGCACCTTCGACCTCTATGGCAACTACTATGTAGACCACGGCATGTACAAGCTCACTATCCAGAACATCATAAAGAAGGACTTCGAGTTCCTAAGCGGCGGTTCGATTGCGTTCGGCGGCGATCCGTACAACGCTACGCTCGACCTGAGCGCGCTTTATGTGCTGAACAGCGTGAGCCTTGCCGACCTTAACATCGGCAACTCGTTCTCTAACAACAACGTACGCGTCAACTGTCTTATGAACATAACAGGCACGCCAGAGAGTCCGAAGGTTTCGTTCAGCCTCGACATGCCTACGCTGTCTAACGACGCTAAGCAGATGGTATACAGTCTGCTCAACGCCGAGGAGGAGACCAACCAGCAGGTGCTCTACCTGCTCGCCGTAGGACGCTTCTACGCACAGAACGACAATAACAACGGAGCTTCTACGCAGCAGTTCAGCCAGACATCGCTCGCCATGCAGAGCTTCCTCAGCGGAACCATCAGCCAGCAGATAAACAGTCTGCTGAGCAGCGTCATAAACAACAACAACTGGAACTTCGGTGCGAACATATCTACGGGCACCGATGGCTTCTACAACGCTGAGTACGAAGGTATACTCTCGGGAAAACTGCTCAACAACCGCCTGCTCCTGAACGGACAGTTCGGCTATCGCGACAACCCGAACACAACCAACAACTTCATCGGCGACTTCGACATGAAGTATCTGTTGTTCCCGAACGGCAGCCTCGCCATCAATGTCTACAACAAGACAAACGACCGATACTTCACTCGCAACAGTCTCAACACGCAGGGATTGGGCCTCATCATGAAGACCGACTTCACACGAGTGTCGGACCTGTTCTTCTGGAAGCGCAGCAAAAAGGCTAAAGAAAAGAAGAAATAGGAGAATGCCGTAGGCTCCTACAAAAGCTTTATAATAGAAACTACTACAACCTAACAACATCAATGAGTCGATTTCTCTGCATATACATCCTTCTGATTCTTGGTATGCCATGCCTTGCGCAGCAAACCAAGGAGAGTAAGCTGCAAACCACAGACTACTCGTCCAAAGTCTGGACACCGCTTTTCGAGCAATTATGCGACTACGACGACATTGAAGAGCGCGGCATAGAGGATATGTTCGAGCAGCTTTGCGAACTGGAGGATGCGCCCATCGATCTAAACACAGCTACCGAAGAAGACTTGCAGCGACTCTTCTTCCTGTCGGCTAAACAGCGCGAAGACCTTACCGAATATCTCGACCGCTACCGTCCGCTGCGCTCTATGGGCGAACTGGCGCTTGTAGAATCGCTCGATCCGCTTCGCAAAGAGCTGACAGAGAGCTTCTGCTACATTAGTGAGGCTACAGAGAAGCGCCAGTTTCCCACGCTGAAACAGATAGCGAAGCACGGCAAGAACGAACTTGTGGCGGCTATGCAGGTGCCGCTATACGAGCGCGAAGGCGACCGCAACGGATATCTCGGCTATAAATACAAGCACTGGTTCAGATACAGCTTCAAGTATGGCGACTACGTGAAGGCAGGACTGACAGGAGCGCAGGACGCCGGCGAACCGTTCTTCTCCAACTGCAACAGATGGGGCTACGACCATTATGCCTACTATGTACTGGTGAGAAAACTCGGCAGATTCAAGTCGATAGCGCTCGGACAATACAAGCTGCGACTCGGTCTCGGACTGGCTATGAACACTGGATTCACGCTCGGAAAGACCGCCGCAGCAACCATGTCGATACCTACAAACGCCATTGCCGCCAACTCATCACGATCGGAAGCCTACTATCTGCAAGGAGCGGCTGCGACAATAGGCATAACGAAACATCTTGACGCGACGGCGTTCGTGTCGTACCGCAAGACGGACGCCACGCTCAACGACGACGGAACGGTGAAAACGTTGCTGCGCACCGGCTACCACCGCACACAGAGCGAGATAGAGCGCCGCCACAACACCTCACAAATCGCCACAGGCGGCAACATCAACTGGCAGGCACACGGCATACGCATCGGAGCAACAGCCTTCTACACCACATTCGACCGCGAGCTGAAGCCGAACGAAAAGCAAGTATATCAGAAATATGCGCCGAGAGGCAAGGCCTTCTGCAACGCAAGCCTGTACTATGCCTACACCCACCATCGTTTTGCCTTCAGCGGCGAAACGGCAATCAACGGCGAAGCCGCTTTGGCTACGCTCAACACCATCACCTTCCAAGCCTGTAGCAACCTGCAGCTGACGGCAATACAACGCTATTATTCTTATCGCTACCACTCGCTATTCAGCGCTGCGTTCAGCGACGGCGGACGCATACAGAACGAGAACGGAGTGTACGCAGCCGTGGCGTGGCAACCGCACAAGAAACTCGCCCTGACGGCATACACCGACTACGCCTATCATGCGTGGCCCCGCTACCGCGTGTCAGCAGCCTCGCACTCATGGGACAACATGCTGCAGACTCGCTACCAGCCCAACCACAAATGGACGCTGACAGCCCGCTACCGACTGCGTCTAAGACAGCAAGACTACAAGGAAAGCGACAACGCAAAGGCGTTGCTGGCTGACAAGAACGAGCACCGAGCGCGACTTTCAGCCGCATACCAAAGCGGAGCATGGAGCACAAAGACGCAGATAGACGCCGCATACACCAGCGTAGCCCCACCCCATTCTGAACCCACCGAGAGCAAAGGCTGGATGATTGCACAGACGGCGGCTATGCGTCTGGGCATCTTCACGCTTGCAGCCAACGCAGGCTACTTCCATACCGACGACTATCAGTCGCGTCTGTATACATACGAGCGCAGTACGCTCTATAACTTCACGTTCCCCGTGTTCTTCGGCGAAGGCATGCGCGGCGCCATCCTGCTGCGTGCCGACATAACCCCAAACCTGACTGTGATAGGCAAAGCCGGAACGACGAAATACTTCGACCGCAACCACATATCAAGCTCGCTTCAGCAGATAGACAAGTCGCACAAGACCGACATCGACCTGCAGGTAAAGTGGAAATTCTAACCACATATATGGTGTATATTACACAATTAGCACTCAAAGTTTTGTTCCATCGGCTAAATTTGAGTAATTTTGCAGGCTAAATTGGTATATAGAGAAATGGTAAAAAGATATTTGTTAGTATTATTGACGGCTTGCCTGTGGCTCAGCAATTCGGTTGCGCAGACAAGCGACTCGCTGATTGTAGACTGCTTGCGGAAAGAAGGCGTGAAGTTCTCGCACAACAACTCCGTTACGCTATTGATGAACGGACAGGAGAAGTTCGACGACATGTTCAGCGCAATACGCCAGGCACGCAGCAGCGTGCATCTCGAATACTTCAACTTCCGCAACGACTCGATCGCCAACATGCTTTTCGACCTGCTCGCCGAGAAGGTGAAGGAAGGCGTGGAAGTGCGCGCGCTGTTCGACGCCTTCGGCAACAGCTCCAACAACCGTCCGCTTAAGAAGAAGCACCTGAAGTCGATACGCCAGCGTGGCATAGAGATATACGAGTTCAGTCCGCTGCGCTTTCCGTGGATAAACCAGGTGCTGCACCGCGACCACCGCAAGATAGTGATAATAGACGGACAGATAGCCTACACCGGCGGCATGAATGTAGCCGACTACTACATCAAAGGCACGAAGCAGGTAGGCGAATGGCACGACATGCACTGCCGCATCGACGGCGACGAGGTGAACACGCTGCAGGCAATCTTCCTGCGCATCTGGAACAAGACCGCAAAGCAGAACGTGCACGGCGCGAAATACTACAGAGGCGTGCGCGGCGGCTACTACTTCGAGGGTCTGAAACCCGACACCTGTGCTACGGCGGGTAAGAAGATGGTGGGCATTATCAACCGCGAACCACGCACTACGAACCGCATCATACGCACGTTCTACGCCGGAGCCATCAACAACGCTAAGGACAGCATAAAGATAGTGACGCCCTACTTCACGCTTATACCGAAGATAAAGAAGGCGCTGCGCAAGGCGGCGAAGCGCGGCGTGAAGGTAGAGGTGATGATTTCGGAGCGCAGCGACATTCCGCTCACGCCCGACTGCGTGTTCTACAACGCCCACAAGATGATGAAACACGGTGTGGACGTATGGGTGTACCGCCCGGGCTTCCACCACACGAAGATAATAATGGTAGACGGCAAGTTCTGCACCGTGGGCAGCGCCAACCTCGACGCACGAAGCATGCGCTTCGACTACGAGGAGAACGCCGTAATCGTAGACCCATGCACCACACGCCAGCTCAACGACATGTTCGAGCGCGACAAGAAGAAGAGCTTCCTGCTCACGCCCGAATACTGGAAAACGCAGCGTACCGGCTGGCAGAAGTTCCGCGGATGGTTCGCCCATCTGCTTGCGCCGTGGCTGTAAACATACACGCTTCAAGCGAAGCCGAACCAATAACGAAACGTAGCAAGGAGACCTTTGCTACGTTTTTTTGTTCAATTATATAGAAGTAATGCACCAAAACATGCTCTAATGAGAAAAAATAGTTGTAATTTTGCAAAAACAGTCAAATAAATAACATCGAAAATGTATTACTTAATATATTTCATTGTCAAGGCATTGTCGTATATCCCCTTCTGGGCGCTCTACATTCTGTCTGACATAATGTACTATCCCCTCTACTACGTGATACGTTACCGCAGGAAGATAGTGCGCAAGAACCTCACCGAATCGTTCCCCGAGAAGAGCCATGAGGAGATTGTAGCAATAGAAAAAAAGTTCTACCGCTACTTCATGGACATGATTCTCGAAAGCAGCAAGATGGCGTCAATCTCTCCCGCCGAAATACGCAAGCGAATGAAGTTCGTGAACGTAGACAAGACAAACAAGCTGCTGGACGAAGGCAAGTCGCTGGCGTTCTTCATGGGTCACTACTGCAACTGGGAGTGGATGACATCCGTGGGCCTGTGGATAAACGACGACGTGGTGTGCGCACAGGTATACCACAAACTGATAAACAAGCAGTTTGACAAGATAATAAAGCAGATGCGCGAGCGCATGGGCAACACCTGTGTGGAGATGCGCCATACGGCAAGATTCATAGCGAACATGACAGCCGAGAATCGGGCGTGCATGGTGGCGCTCATAGCCGACCAGTCGCCTAAACGCAAGCAGATAAAGCACTACGTGAAGTTCCTCAACCACACGGTTCCGGTGCTTGTAGGTCCTGAGAAGATAACAAAGCACTTCAACTACATGCCAATCTTCGTGAACGCAAGAAGAGTGAAGCGCGGCTACTACGAGTGCGAGTTCTCGCTGCTGCACGACAATCCGGCGGCGCTGCCCGACTACGAGCTGTCGGACATCTACTTCGAGCATCTTGAAGCCGAGATAAGACGCCAGCCGGAGTGCTATCTCTGGACACACAACCGCTTCAAATATGCGCAAGACTAATTATACACTTTAAAGAGAGAAATATGGATATTGATTTTGTGGTTACATGGGTCAATATGGACGACCCCGAATGGCAGAATGAATTCTCAAAATATTCAGGCAATAAGGACAACACCAAGAACGGCGTTTCGAAAGCACGTTTCAGAGACTACGGCTTCCTGAAGTACTGGTTCCGCGGTGTGGAGAAATTTGCGCCCTGGGTAAGAAAGATACATTTCGTTACGAGCGGTCAGAAGCCCGATTGGCTCGACGAGAGCAATCCGAAGATTCACCTCGTGAGCCACAAGGACTTCATACCCGCCGAATTCCTGCCTACATACAACTCGGTAGTGATAGAACGCTATATGTACCGTATACCCGGACTGGCGGAACATTTCGTCTACTTCAACGACGACTTCTTCATTATCAACAACATAAATCCGGAGCGCTTCTTCCGCAACGGACTGCCCTGCGACATCGCCGTGTTCACCTACAACCCATCGTGGTCGCAATGGTATGTGCGCATAAAGAACAACATACGACTCATCAACCGCCACTTCGACAAGAAGGAGGTGATGAAGCGCTGGCACGACAAGTGGTTCCACAAGAGCTACGGATCACGCGCCCGCTGGAACTATCTGCTGCGCTTCTACAACAAGTTCATCACGCTGCGTGTGCCGCACAACGCCCAACCCTATCTGAAGAGCACCTTCGAGGAGGTGTGGGCTGAGGAAGGCGAGGAGCTGACGCGTACTTCTGTCAACCGATTCCGCGCCTTAGACGACTACACGCCGGAGCTGTTCCGCATCTGGCAGATATGCAAGGGCAACTTCGAGCCGTACAACACGTACAGCGACACGAAGATGTTCCCGCTCATGGTGAAGTCGAAGAAAGCCGTGAAGGCAATCTACGAGCAGGCGTACTCGCTCATCTGCCTCAACGACAACGTGCACATACGCAACTACGACATCGTGATGCAGAACCTGCACGACGCCTTCCAGAGCATATTGCCGGAGAAGTCGAGCTTCGAGCTTTAACCCACGAACCTTTTTGAACGCGTTAACCTATGAATAAAGTATTAGCAGAGATAATAGCAGGAGTAATTCCGCACAAGATGACGCGCAACCGCTGGAGAGGCATACTCAGATACGGACTCTTCAACGCCATTAGGCTGAAGCGCGAGATAAAGCGAAACCACACCGAGCCGAAGTTTCGTCTGGCGGTATGCGCCATAGCCAAGAACGAAGGCCCTTACTTCAAGGAGTGGATAGAATGGCATCTGGCGCACGGCGTAGACCAGTTCTTCATCTACGACAACGAGAGCAATGACGGCACGAGAGAGATACTCGAGCCGTACATAGAGCGCGGAGTAGTCGACTACAAATACTGGCCAGGCTACCGCATGCAGCTTGCTGCCTATGACGACTGTCTCGAACACCACCGCTTCGACTCGCGCTGGATAGCGTTCATCGACCTTGACGAGTTCATCGTACCCGTTAAGGATGCCACGATACCCGACTTCCTTAAGCGCTTCGAGGCGTTCCCTGCGGTAGAGATAAACTGGCTCGTATACGGCAGCGGCGGCAATAAAGAGAAAAGCAATGAGGACGTGATGAAGCGGTTCCGCTTCCACTCCCTACCCGACCATTACCTTAACCGCCACGTGAAGAGCATCGTGAACCCACGCCGGGTGTTCACAATGATAGGATGCCACGAGGTGGCACGCATCAACGGCAAGGCTGCCGACTCACACGGCAATATCATCAAGAACAACTTCAGAGAGCGCACACCGCAACAGGACGTGATACGCATCAACCACTACGCCGTCAGGTCGCTTGAAGAGTTCCGCGAGAAACAGCTCAGAGGCAGAGCAAGCGGCACAAAGACATCCGTGCCGATGGACTATTTCAACGAGTACGACCTCAACGATATTGAAGAGAAACAATAAACGAATTGAGGAAATCAAACAAACAACATTGAGCAGAACAATAAACGATATATATTATGACAGAAAACAAGCATAAACAGCAGGTGGTCATCTCGATGACTTCGTTCCCTGCCGCCATTCCGTTTGCCGAAGATGCGGTGCGTTCGCTCCTCAACGGCAGCGTGCTACCCGACAAACTGATATTGTATGTAACGCTGTCACAATTCGCAGAGGGCGAAATGCCCGAAGGTCTGCTTGCGCTCGCCAAGGAGAACCCCGTGTTCGAGATACGCAACTACGACCGCGACATACGCTCCTACCGCAAGCTGATACCGGCTCTGGCTGACTTCCCCGAAGCCATCATCGTAACCGTAGACGACGATGTGTATTATCACCATAACATGCTGAAAGACCTGCTCGATCTGCACGCACAGATACCCGACGCAATACTGGCGCACCGCGCAAAGCGCATAAAATACGGCATGCCGTACAAGAAGTGGAGCAAGTACCGCTGGTATCACTTCCTCTTCAAGCGCATCTACCGCCGCTTCGACAACATACAGACCGGCGTGGGCGGCGTGCTCTACCCTCCACACTCGCTGAGGGCAGACATGATGGACGTGGAACTCTTCACAAAGCTCGCGCCAAGCACCGACGACATTTGGTTCTGGGCAGCAGGAGCAGCCAACGGATTCCCCGTCGTGCCCGTGCCTTTCGGACACAACAAGCCGCGCGGACTACACAAGCCGAAGGAACTCTCGCTGAAAACAAGCAACTTCAAGACTGGCGTAGACCGCAACGTGAAGGCTTTCAACGCCATCTGCGAACACTACCCCGAAATAAAACGACTTGTAGAAAAACAGTAAAAAGAATTAGGATTATGGATATAGACTTAGTATATCTTTGGGTTAATGGCAACGACCTGAAATGGATAGCAAAGCGCAACGCCTGCATCGGTAAACCTACTGATAAACAGGAGAACTGTGCTGGACGCTATGCTGACAGCGGCGAATTAAAATACAGCCTACGATCTGTAGAGAAGTACGCTCCGTGGATTCGTAAGATATTCATAGTAACTGACGACCAAGTACCAGAATGGCTTGACACGAACAATCCGAAGGTACGTGTGGTAGACCATAAGGAGATATTGCCTAAAGAGAGTCTGCCATGCTTCAACTCTACGTTGATAGAACATTATCTTGACAAAATACCAGGGCTCTCAGAACATTTTCTCTTCTCAAACGACGACATGTATATCAACCGTCCCGTAAGCCCTGCAACCTTCTTCGAGACCGATGGACTGCCTATACTATACATGAACCGCAAGCCTTTCCGCAAACTTGCACTGTTCTTCAGAGACAGGGTGGTAGGCAAGCCATTGAGCATGTATCTGAAAATAATCAGAAACGCTGCAGAACTTGTAGAGAAACACTACGGAACATATTATGGATGCAAACCTCATCACAACATCGACTCGTATCTGAAAAGCACAATAACGTTTGCCAACAGAAAGTTCGAGAAGGAGTTCAGCCCTATGATTCCACATCATGTACGCTCTGCCGACGATGTGCAGCGAAGCGTTTATTCATACGTAGCTCTTGCCGAGAAAAAAGGACATTTACGTTACGTATCGCAGTCGCATTCGTTCAGACTACACATAGACAACCACAAACTTTACGAGAAGTTTAAACGAAACAATCCTGTATTCTTCTGCATGAACGATTCGGAGTTTGCTAACGACGCAGACAGAAAAGCTGCCATAGAATTCCTCGACCAACAATTCCCGAAGAAATCACAATTTGAGAAATAACAATACACAAATCGCACGAAGATTACATCTGTAATACTCGTGCGATTTGTTTTTAATAATCAATCTTTTTTAACTGGTCGTAGTCCTTTTGCAACTGTATAATACAACTCTTTTGCAACATTCTCTCTTGTTCCTATAGCATCGTCGAAGAAACCGGTCTTTGCCAAATCTGTAATGTACTTCACCAGACTATCCGTTTGTGGTCCTTTTCCCATTTTATACAGAACTCTTGAACTACCCGTTAGAATAGCCCATTTTATATTACGACTCCACAAACGCATACGCTCCATGTTTCCAGCTTCTTCATATAGCTTCTGTGCATAAGAGAGACCCTTAAGTTGAGACATCAGACGTTCTACCCCTCCCGTAGCTTTCGATATTGATTTATGATTGACGTAATAGTAATAAAGCGGAAGATGAGTAATTGTAGCTTTCACAGGTTTTATCAACAACTCCGACCACCAGGGAATATCTTCATACTTCAATCCCTTGATAAACTTTATATCCTTTATCAAAGAGCGTTTAAACAGATGGCGCCAAACGTAGTTATGTTTTATCGGATATTTGATATCAGGATGGCGCCAGTCGGAAGCATGTTTCAAAGCATCGTCAGTAATTACTGATTTCGATAGTTTAAGGCTACACCTAAACGGGATACGCCATGGACGAGCATTGATAGTGTCCATTTTCAACTTATGCATCAAGCGTAGCTGAATGTTTATATATATAACATCCTTATACCAACTCACCATATCCGTACCGTCACGCTCTATTAGCTTAACGGCAAGCTCCAAGGTCTGTGGATGTATAAAGTCGTCAGAATCTACAAACATTACATACTCAGCATCGGCGAGAGCCATACCTTCATTTCGAGCATGAGAGAGTCCACCATTTTCTTGATGAACCACCATAAAGCGAGAGTCTTTTGCAGCATACTCTTCAAGGATAGCAGGACATCCGTCTGTAGAGCCATCATCAATACATATAGCACGCCAATGTCTGTATGTCTGTTTGAGGATACTATTAAGACAACGACGCAAATAGGGCTCAACATTGTAAACTGGAACAATAATATCTACTCTACTTGTCTTCATAATTGTTTGAAAGTTATATATTTATAGTATCTATTTTGCGAAGATAGCAAAAATATTTTACCAAACCAAATTATTAATACAATTATTTCTATTCATTCAACAATCGCACCAATTCGCGAACCATACGGCCTGCATTGCGCTCTTTTTCAGCCGTCATGTTAGCCGGTGTGAACTCAGCGAGCTTCTTGTTGAGGCGTGCGAGGCGGCGTGTGTCGCCCGTTTTCTTGTACTGGTTGCGCAACTGCCATATCTTCTCGGCGTCCTGCAAGCCCTCTACGAGGCGCTCGAAGCGGATGCTGCTGCGCGGACCGGGATAGATGCTGTAGGTGTCGCCTGCAGCCCATGTGCGGAAGCGCGAATCGTGCAGCGGGTTGCGAGTCCAGCTGTTCACAGCCCAACGCAGATAGCCGTCGTAGTCGCCTGCTACGGCGTGTATGCCAATCCATGTGGCGTCGGCAGGGTTAGAGAACGAGAATGTGCCGGGGAACGGCTCGGTGCAGCAAGTGTAGTAGGTGCTGATCTGCCCCTTTGCACGGCGCTCCTTCAGCACCTTCTCGGGGAAGCGTGCGCCGTAAGGAATGCTGAGATAGTAGAGGTCGGTCTGTATCTCGTCGTGATAGTTGCCGGCAAGCGTAATCTTGAAGTCGGGGTCGGCGTCCTTTATCACCTTTATAGCCGCCTGCATAGCCTCCATCGAGCGCTCGTCCATAGAGATAGCGGTCTTTTCGAACCAGCCTTTCTGCTTCAGATGGCGAGCGAAGTCGCGCAGGAAGCTGCCCCAGTACTCGGCGTAAGCCTCGTCGCCGGGCGCTGTCTTTATGAACTGCACACGGTTTGTAGCCTCGTCGTAGTAGTCGAAGCTCAGTTCCCAAGGAATCATGGTGTAGCAGGAGATGAGTCCTTTTATGCTGATTTCGTTCATCATAAATTCAACCCAGCGGTCGAACACGGCGTAGTCGTACTTCCACGTTCCGTCGAGGCGTTTGATGCGTGTCACCATACTGTCGTAGTGGTCTTCGGTCTGTCCGTTCCACGGCTTGTGCATGATGCTCGCTGTGATCGACTGCTGTCCGATGTCGGCAAGCATCTTCATAATCGGGCGCATGGCGTCGAAGTGAGCCTTGCTCCACAGCGGCACCTTGTAGTAGCGTGCCACGGCATACGGATTCTGCCAGAGGTCGAGGTTCAAGTGCCAGTCGCTCGGACTGGGCAGCGTGCGGTTCAGCACCTGCACGTTGAGCTTCAGTACACGGTCGTCCATTCCGCCGCCACGCACGGTGAGAGTGCCGGTGTATGTGCCGGGCTTGGCGTTCTCGGGCACCCATACGTTCACCCACAGAGGCTGCGCCGTCTTGCGCTGCACGGGCAGCCACTTGTTGATGTCGAGTGCGTCGGCAACCACTGACGAGTCCCACTCGGCCTTGTTCTCGCGGCATCCGCATCCGCCCTTGCCGTCCTTGTTCAGCTCGTCGGTCATCACGTAGCGCACGAAGTGGGAGCGCACCTTTGAGGCGGGAATCACGTTGGCGCCCGAACGCAGGTCGCTCACTGTTAGCTCCACGTCGTTAAGGTCTACGTTTGTCCAGAGCACAGCCTGGGCGTTGACACGCTCGCCGCGCCATGCCTTCAGCGTGCAGGCGCTGCTGTTGGCGAGTTGCGGCACGCGATGCTTGCCGTAGCGCACGTCGGTAGACGCCCAACTGAGCATTACGGGCGACTTCATTGCAGCCCATTTTGCGTCTGAATCATGCGGTTTGGTGTCCGTAAGCTCCTCGTATTGTCCCAACGGGAACTGCTCTGCCTGCATACCACGCTGCGCCGAGGCGTTGAGCGCGCAGAAGAACAGGCTCGAAGAAAGCAGATAAAGTTTTACGTTCATTGTTATTGTTCTGAGATTAGTTATTATATTCTGAATAGTTTTCACTTTAACTGTGTTGGTGTAGTTGAGACAACTACACCCCCTAAAGCAATGTGCAAATATACGGAAAATAAATGGCATTAAAGCATTCAGCCGCCTAAAAAACAGAAAGGAGAAGCCATTGATTGACTTCTCCTTTCTGTATTATAGTATCTGTAAGAGCTTTCGCCTTTAGTTGTTGATGCTTCCACCAACGATGTCGAGCAACTCGCTTGTGATGGCCTGCTGACGGCTCTTGTTGTACTGCAGATTGAGCTCGCGCAGAATCTCGTCAGCATTGTCCGTAGCGGTCTGCATGGCAACCATACGCGCCGCATGCTCGCTGGCAATGCTGTCGAGCAACGCCGTATAGACCATCAGATGGAGATACTTCGGGATGAGCTTCGTGAGCACGGTGTTCATATCCGGCTCCACGAGGAAGTTGTCGTTGAGCGGCACAGCTTCTTTCTCCTCGCGTTTCTTCTCATCCTCCTTGCGCTTGATGTACTCCTGCGCCTTCTTTGTAGTGACGTTTGAAGTAAGGTCGCGCTCATGGTCGCGTTTAAGCTCCTCTTCGATGTCGATAGGCAGGAACGGCTTGCGTGTGAGAATCTGCGAACCAGCACTCTTGAAGTGGTGGTAAATCATCTCTACGCGGTCGAACTCGCCGCCAATGAACTTCTCGCCCAGCTCGCGCGCTATGGTGATGCAGTCGTTGGCGTTGGGCTTCTCGGCAAGCGCCGTAAAGTCGCCTGCCACGTTAAGGCCCATCTTTACCGCCTTCTCAGCCACCTTGCGGCCAATCGGGTAGACAACAATGTTCTCCTTGCCCAATTCGGCATACTCGTCCACAACATGCTGCAGGAGGCGTATCACGTTGGCGTTGAAGCCTCCGCACAAGCTGCTGTTAGACGCATATACCACCAATGCCACGCGCTTCACCGGTCTCACCTCGTTGAGCACCGTGCGTGCATCGGTCTCCGATGCAAGGAACGTCTTGAGGATATGTTCCAGAAGTGTCTCGTACGGAAGCATATTCTCAATCATTGTCTGCGCATGATGCAGCTTAGAGGAAGCCACCATCTTCATCGCACTCGTAATCTTACGTGTGCTGTTGACAGATGATAATCGGTTTTTAATCTCTTTGAGCGACGGCATAAGCAATTAGTTTTTATACTGACCAGAGATGTCGGCCATTGTCTGTTCGATGGTAGCAGTGAGCTGTTCGTCGAGCTTTCCGCTTCCGAGAGCATCGATGACGTCCTGATGAACAGAGCGCATCTTCTCGAGGAACGCCTCCTGGCACTCGCGCACCTTCTCTACCGGCACAGCGTGCATCAATCCGTGCGTACCGCAATAGATGATGGCAATCTGCTCGCCTACAGGCATCGGTGAATACTGAGGCTGTATGAGAAGCTGGTTGTTCTTGCGTCCGCGGTCGATAGTCATGGCTGTAACGGCATCCATGTCGCTCGAGAACTTAGAGAAGGCCTCAAGCTCACGATACTGAGCCATATCAATCTTCAACGTACCGGCAACCTTCTTCATACTCTTGATCTGAGCCGAACCACCTACACGCGATACCGAGATACCTACGTTAACGGCAGGACGGAAGCCCTGATTGAAGAGGTCGCTCTCAAGGTAGATCTGACCGTCGGTGATAGAGATAACGTTGGTCGGAATGTAAGCCGACACGTCGCCAGCCTGAGTCTCGATGATAGGAAGCGCTGTGAGCGAACCACCACCCTTCACATGACCCTTCATGCACTCCGGCAGGTCGTTCATCTGCTCGGCAACCTCCTGCTGGTCGTTGATACGTGCAGCGCGCTCCAAGAGGCGGCTGTGCAAGTAGAACACGTCGCCAGGATAAGCCTCACGTCCAGAAGGACGGCGCAGAATCAGCGACACCTCACGGTAGGCAACAGCCTGCTTCGAAAGGTCGTCGTACACAACGAGAGCCGAGTAGCCACGGTCGCGGAAGTACTCGCCGATAGCAGCACCCGCAAACGGTGCGTAGTACTGCATGGCAGCCGGGTCGGCAGCCGTAGCCGCAACAACGATGGTATAAGGCATAGCGCCATGCTGCTTGAGGTTCTCTACAAGAGCCGCAACGGTAGATGCCTTCTGACCGATTGCCACATATATACAATATACAGGCTTGCCAGCCTCGTAGAAGCTCTTCTGGTTGATGATGGTGTCGACAGCAATGGCGGTCTTACCGGTCTGACGGTCGCCGATGATAAGCTCGCGCTGACCACGTCCGATAGGAATCATCGAGTCGACCGACTTCAGACCTGTCTGCAGCGGTTCCTTCACCGGCTGGCGATAGATCACACCAGGAGCCTTGCGGTCGAGCGGCATCTCGAAAGAGTCGGTAAGGTCGATAGCGCCCTTTCCGTCGATGGCCTGACCAAGAGGATTGATGACACGACCGAGCATATTGTCGTTCACGTTGATAGACGCGATACGCTTCGTACGCTTCACCACCATGCCCTCCTTGATACCGTCGGTAGAACCGAGAAGCACACAACCTACGTTGTCCTCCTCCAAGTTCATGACGATAGCCATTGTGCCGTTCTCGAATTCGAGAAGCTCGTTGGCTTCAGCGTTGCGCAAGCCGTAGATACGCGCTACGCCGTCGCTCACTTCGAGCACAGTGCCCACCTCGTCGAACTTGTTGCCGTTGTTAAGGCCCTTAAGCTGCTCGAGGAGCACCTGTGACACTTCGCTTGGTTTAATTTTATCTGACATAAGAAAATTAATCTTTATTTAATTAAGCTGCGACAATATGGTGTTGAGCTGCGACTTCACGCTTGCGTCCATACGATAGGTGTCGTACTCGAGTACGAATCCGCCAATAAGTTCGGGCTTCACGTCTGTCTTGAACTCAACAGTGCCATTTGTCTTACTTTCTACCAACCGACGCAACTTCGCCTCAGTCTGCGAGTCGAGAGTTGTGGCGGTAGTTAATTTAGCACTAATTAGATTGTTATGCTTTCTGTACAACGTAATAAACGAGTTAGCTATAAATTGCATGATACGCTCACGCCCCTCCTTCAGTACGAGTCCGAAGAACGTACGTGTGAGTTCGCATGGAGCGCCGCCTGCCGCAGCTATCAGCAAGTCTTCCTTCTGCTGTCTCGACAGCATCGGATTGTCTATGGTAGCCTTGAGCTGCGGCACCTTGGCATAGCTCTCCAGCACCGTGAGCATATCGCTATACACGCGGTCAGAAACACTCGCCTCAATGCCAGCCTTAAGCAAGGCCCGGGCATATCTTACCGATATTAATCCTAAATCCATAGCCTACACTTATTTATTATTTAATGTAACCTCGTCAAGCATCTGATTAATGTAATCCATCTGTGCTGCATCAGTGCCGAGCTTCTTTCTGAGAATCTTCTCCGATACCTCGACACTCAATATGGCTACTTGCTCGCGGAGCTCGCCGATGGCAGCCTGCTTCTGTGCCTCGATTTCGGCTTTAGCCTCACCAAGGATGCGTGCACTCTCCTCTCGCGCCTTCTCCTGAGCTTTCTCCACAATAGCATCACGAGTAGCAGCAGCCTCTTTCAGTATAGAGGCCTGCTTATCTCGTGCTTCCTGAAGCATGGCCTCGCTCTCCTGCTTGATGTTCTCGAGTTGTGAAGCGGCCTGTTCAGCCTTCTTCAAGCTCTCGTTGATGTACCGGCTGCGCTTGTCGACCATGCCGATAATGGCAGGGAAGCCGAGGCGTGCCAATACGATGAACACCACGATGAATGCCAAGAACATCCAGAAGAGGAGTCCGATATCAGGATTTAATATTGATGGTAATGTATCAAAATTCATTTGCTATAATTTACACGATGACTTGTTCCTACTTGATAAGGAAGGCGCAAGCTACGATGGCAAACAGAGCACAACCCTCTACGAAAGCAGAGGTAAGAATCATGTTTGTCTGGATCTTGCCAGTAGCCTCTGGCTGACGAGCGATAGCATCCATTGCGCTGCTACCAATCTTACCAATACCCAAACCTGCGCCGATTGTTGCAATACCTGCTCCGAGACCGCAGCCCAGCTGTGCCAGACCTTCAGCAGCCAAAAGTGATGAAATAATCATAGTTCTTTAATTTTTTAAATTATTATTTTTATTGTTAATATTTATTCTCTTAAGTTTTTTAAGCCTCTGCCTCCTCGTCCTTCTGAGCCAGTCCGATGAAGACCGCACTCAGCAGCGTGAAGACATAAGCCTGAATGAATGCTACAAGCACCTCAAGCATGTTCATGAACAGCATCATGATGACGCTCACGGTGTTCAGTCCGATGCCATAACCAACGCCCATCGACCATCCGAGGAAGATGACGCAAGTGAAGCTAAGGATAATGGCGTGTCCTGCCATCATGTTGGCAAAGAGACGCACCATGAGAGCGAACGGCTTTGTAAACACGCCGAAGAACTCTATCACTGGCATCAACGGCACCGGAGCCTTCAGGAACACGGGTACATGCGGCCAGAAGATATCCTTCCAGTACTCTTTTTTGCCGAACAGGTTGATAGCAATCATCGTACACAATGCGAGGAAGAACGTGATGTTGATATTGCCAGTCACGTTAGCTCCGCCGGGGAATATCGGGAGGAGTCCCAACAAGTTGGTTGTGAAGATGAAGAAGAACACTGTGAGCAAGTAGGGAGCGAACGGCTTGAAGTGTTTCTCGCCGATTGCAGCCTTGATAACATCGTCGTAGATAGTCATGACGAACATTTCCATCAAACCGACAAATCCTCTCGGAGCCTCGCTCTTCTCGTCTTTGTTCTTATACCAACGAGCGCAAGAGAGGAAGACAGCGATGAGCACGAACACAACAATCCATATCTGTGCTACGGTCTTTGTTATGCTCAGGTCGAGCGGTCTTACGCTTGTGCCGTCGGGCATCTTCTCGTAGATCTTGCCATGATGCGCTGCATCGAAGAAGTAGTTGGCAGGCAGATTCTCCGCAGTACACAGCGTCCAGTCACCTGTAGCCGAACTGCGTACGATTATGGGCAATGGTATGCTGAGGTTCTTTCCCTCGTACGAAGCGATATGCCACTCGTATGAGTCGGAAAGGTGCTCAAGAACCATCTCCGGTATGTCGATCTGTCCCTCTTTCTGATGCGAGGCGTTAGCCGCGAGCGGCATGAGCATCACTACCAAGAGTACGATTAATGACCTTATCTGTTTCATTATATTATTTGTTTTCATTGTCACACGATGTGTGAGAATTTGATATGCGCGCGAAGAATACCGAGTGGTGTGTCACTATGGCGAAATAGTAGCCGATGAACACCAGGCAGTACTCCATCATCGCGTCACGACCTACCACGAAGTAGCACACAACTAAGGTTGCCAATGCCAACAACATACGAAAGCCCGACACGGCGGTGTAGAATGTGGGCAAGCCGTCTTCGCCAGCCTGTCGCACTTTGCCCCATACGAGAGCGTCTACCGTCTCCACCACTGCTGCGAACACCAATGCTACAATGGTAGGCGCCGTAAGGTCGCCGACGTTTGTCAGCAATGAGAGCAGTACGGGTATCAGCGTGACAACTGTCAGCATGCAAAGCGACTGGATGATGTATCGGCGGCTGATGCCTTTTATTTCTTCTTTCAACATGTTATTGTCCATTTCGTCAGAGTTCAACACAGATGTTCACGTTGTTCTTCTGCACTTCAACGAAACCGCCGTTAACCATCAGTTCGTGCTGACCTTCAGAGTCGTGAAATACGAGCCTTCCCTTTTCGAGGGTGGAGATGATAGGTGCGTGGTTGACGAGAATCTCGAACTCGCCGCTTGTGCCCGGAACGACAACGCGCTCCACGGCTCCGTCATATACCACCTTTTCGGGGGAAACGATTTTCAAATTCAAACTCATAGATACAAAACATTAATGATGTGATGTTAACCCTTGGCAGCCTCAAGCAGTCGCTTACCCTTGGCAATAGCGTCCTCGATCGTTCCTACGTTGAGGAAGGCCTGCTCAGGCAGGTTGTCTACCTCGCCGTCGAGAATCATGTTGAAGCCCTTGATGGTGTCCTCGATAGGAACCATCACGCCGGGGATGCCTGTGAACTGCTCGGCTACGGTGAACGGCTGAGAGAGGAAGCGCTGAACGCGGCGTGCGCGGTTCACGGTGAGCTTGTCCTCGTCAGAGAGTTCGTCCATACCAAGGATGGCGATGATGTCCTGCAACTCCTTGTAGCGCTGCAGAATCTGCTTTACGCGCTGTGCGCACTCGTAGTGAGCCTTGCCCACGATGAGCGGGTCGAGGATACGCGATGTAGAGCCCAGCGGGTCGACAGCCGGATAGATACCAAGCTCGGTGATCTTACGCGAAAGCTCGGTTGTGGCGTCGAGGTGAGTAAAGGTTGTGGCAGGAGCCGGGTCGGTCAAGTCATCGGCAGGCACGTATACGGCCTGTACAGATGTGATAGAGCCCTTCTTTGTAGAGGTGATGCGCTCCTGCATCTTGCCCATCTCGCTGGCAAGTGTAGGCTGATAACCTACGGCTGACGGCATACGACCGAGAAGAGCCGACACCTCAGAACCTGCCTGTGTGAAACGGAAGATGTTGTCGATGAAGAACATGATGTCGGCTGCCTCGCCGTCCTTGCCTCCATGATCGCGGAACTCCTCTGCCACGGTAAGACCAGAGAGGGCTACAGAAGCACGTGCTCCTGGCGGCTCGTTCATCTGTCCGTAGACAAGTGTCGCCTGACTCTTCTTGAGTTCTTCTGGGTCGACGAGCGAGAGGTCCCATTTGCCCTCCTCCATTGCCTTCTTGAACTTCTCGCCGTAGCGTATAACGCCCGACTCGAGCATATCGCGGATGAGGTCGTTGCCCTCACGTGTACGCTCGCCTACACCAGCGAACACCGAGTAGCCGTTGTGTCCCTTTGCGATGTTGTTGATAAGCTCCATGATGAGCACGGTCTTGCCTACGCCGGCACCGCCGAACAGACCGATCTTACCGCCCTTCATGTAAGGCTCGAGGAGGTCGATGACCTTGATGCCCGTAGCGAGCATCTCCTTGTGTGTAGAGAGGTCTTCGAACTTCGGCGCCTCGCGGTGGATAGGATAAGCGCCCTCCATGTCGAGTTTGCTCATACCGTCGATAGGCTGACCGATAACGTTCATCATACGGCCCTTGATTTGTTCACCTGCCGGCATAAGGATGGCGTTGCCTGTCGGCACCACTTCCAAGCCACGTTGCAAACCGTCGGTGTTGTCCATTGCCACGCAACGAACTGTGTCCTCACCGATGTGCTGCTGAACCTCAATGATGAGTTCCTGTCCGTTCGGACGCTTGAGCTTCAGCGCTTCGTGTATTTTAGGCAGTACCTCTTCAGCGTTCTTTCCGGCTGTATCGAAGTAAACGTCGATAACCGGTCCGATAATCTGCGAGATGTGCCCGTTGAGTTGTGACATACTATATTTATTTAAATTTTTAATTCCGTTGCAAATATAACAACTATATTGTTATTGAAAAAACTATTTAACATTAATTGTACTTTCCAGTTCCAAATATGCAAATTTTGTAGCAGGAATTTACAATTTCCGCTTACACCACTGCTTTATTTGCGCTGTATTAGATGCTGAGTTCGTCGAGCACCTGAATGAGCTTGCGGTCGAACGGTTTGTCGCTGCGGATAGCCTCGCTCAGCGGAACGTATACGATTTCGTTGTTGCGCACGCCGATCATCACGTTGCGCTGTCCCTGGACGATAGCTTCGATAGCGCCAACGCCGGTGCGCGATGCGAGGATGCGGTCGTGTGCCGACGGGCGTCCGCCGCGCTGCAAGTGGCCGAGGATAGAGACGCGCACGTCGTACTGCGGGAACTCGTTGCGCACGCGCTCTGCGTAGTACATGGCGCCGCACTTCGGGCTTTCAGACACGATGACGATGCAACTCTTCTTCGACTTGCGTATGCCGCGCTCCATGAAGCGTGCCAACTGGTCGACGTCGGTAGAGTCTTCGGGGATGATGGCTGCCTCAGCGCCGCTTGCGATGGCTGAGTTCTGTGCGAGGAAGCCTGCGTCGCGGCCCATCACTTCGATGAAGAAGATGCGCTCGTGGCTCTGCGCTGTGTCGCGGATGCGGTCTACACACTCTACGATGGTGTTCATCGTGGTGTCGTATCCGATTGTAGAGTCGGTGCCGTAGAGGTCGTTGTCGATTGTGCCGGGCAGACCGATGCAGCAGACGTCGTACTTCTTAGCAAACTCCATTGCGCCGGTGAGCGAGCCGTTACCGCCTATGACGACGAGGGCGTCGATGCCGTGTGCCTGCATCTGCTGGTAAGCCTTCTCCTTGCCTTCGTCTGTCATGAACTCCTTTGAGCGTGCTGTCTTCAGGATTGTACCGCCCGACATGATGATGCCGCTGACGTTCTCTGTGGTGAAGTCTTCTATCTCGCCATTGATGAGTCCGTCGTATCCGCGATAGATGCCTTTTATGTTGAATCCGTTGCAGATACCTGCACGTGTCACCGCTCTGATAGCAGCATTCATACCCGGTGCGTCGCCACCTGAGGTGAGCACACCTATAGTCTTAACTCTTGCCATTGCTATTAAATTATTATATTGGTTGGTTTGGTTGTTAATATTCTGTTTCTATTATGTTCCTTACACATTACACATTATTATATATATGCACTTGCCGCGCGCTACGCCACGATGAAGTACATCGCGACGAGTCCGGCTGTGGCGGCGATGAACGCCACCATGCCTACATTCTTGGCGTACCAGCCGAGCGGTATGCGCTCCATCTTCATCAGCGCCAGTCCGGTGACACTTCCGATGCAGAAGATGTTGCCGCCTACAGCCGATGCGTACGCCATCATCTTCCAGAAGGCTCCGTTCTGAGCGTAGAGCACATTCTGCACTCCGTCTGCCACGTCGTGCATCGAGACCATCGTCATGAGCGACATGAAGCTGTCGAGCACGCTGCTGAGCATCTGCGTGAAGAAGCCGAGCACGAGCACGTTGCCCATATACCTGTCTGCCGCCTGTGCCATCTGTGTGGCCACGCCTGTCTCCTTCACGAAGCCCACGATTAGCATTATGCCGAGCACGAAGAGCATCATCTGTATGACGCCGTACTGCAGCACGCGCGGCACGCGGCGCTGTATCATCTCGTCGGCGTTCATGAGCTTGCGGTTCACTATCTCGTTCACTATCCAAAGCACGCAGAGCACGCAGAGCGCTCCGAGGAACGGGCTGAGCTTCGTGATGCTATGGAAGGTGGGGATGAACCATAGTCCGCCGATGCCAACGAAGAGCATCACTACGCGCTGCCATACGTTCAGGCGTGTGTCGTCGCCGCGATAAGGCAGCACTATCCATTGCGTCTCGATGCGCGTAGGCAGCTGGCGACCTATCCAGAAGATGGGCACGAGCCACGCTATGAGACAGGGCAGCGCCATCGAAGCCGAGAAGTTGGTGGCTGTGACGGCGCCCATGTTCCAGAGCACGATGCCCGACGGGTCGCCGATAACGGTGAGCGCTCCGCCGCAGTTAGCTGATATCACTATGGCGCAGCCGAGCAGCACGCGCTGCCGCTGGCGTATCACCACGTCGTGCATGATGGTGAGCATCATCACCGTCGTGGTGAGGTTGTCGAGATTGGCTGAGATAAGGAAGGTGACGACGGAGAGCGTCCAAAGCATGCGTTGGCTGCTGCGCGTTCGCAGCAGTTGGGAGATAAAGTCGAAGCATCCGTTGTTCTGCAGTATCTCCACGATAACCATCGTGGCGAGCAGGAAGAGCACTATCTCTGAGGCTTTGCCTACGTACTTGAGAAACACGTTGTAGGCGATGAACTGCTTCACCTCTGCCGACGACGATTCGGCTCCGTCGAGGAACGTAGCATAGTCGACAGCGTGATGACCCATCACGAAGTCGGCGCCGAAACAGACATAGAGTATCCAGCCGAGTGTGCCTACAAAGATGGCAACCGCAGCTTTGTTTATATTGGTGTACTTTTCTGTAGCTATCAGAATAGAACCAATAACCAGTATCGTAATGATTAATAGTATCATAATGTAGTCTTCCTACAAAGGTTTTGATGATTGCAAAGGTACAAAATTCTTTCGATTATACAAGAATTCATTCTTTTTTTATCTAAAAAGCATTAACTTTGTACCACTAACTTCAATTTAATTTCAATAACGTATGGCATATTGGTTTGTTTTCTGTCGCGGAGACGTGCTCCTGGAGCGACGCACCGACGGCACTCACACCATTCCGAGCGGCGAGGAGCCTCCAGTAAGCGTGGCTACCGACGCTCACATTCTTAACGTTTCGCCTATGGACGACGGCACTGCCGTGAAGGCTCTCGCCATCGCTGAGGCGCCCGACGACCCGCGCTACGAGATGTGCGGACTGCGCCAGTCGTTCTACAAGCTCTCGCTGCCGCTCTACCTCAAGGCGGGCAAGGCACAGGAGCTGATCTACTGGGACCGCAACACGCGCTTCTGCGGCGTCTGCGGCTCGCCGATGGAGATGGACACCGACATATCGAAGCGCTGCCCCAACTGCGGCAAGACGGTTTGGCCGCAGCTTGCCACGGCTATCATCGTGCTCATCAATCGCGGCGACGACCTGCTGCTGGTGCACGCACGCAACTTCAAGACCGACTTCTACGGCTGTATAGCGGGCTTCGTGGAGACGGGCGAATCGCTGGAGGAGGCTGTCAGACGCGAGGTGATGGAGGAGACGCAGCTCAAGATAAAGAATCTGCGATACTTCAAGTCGCAGCCCTGGCCCTACCCTTGCGGACTGATGGTGGGCTTCTTCGCCGAATACGAGAGCGGAGAGCTGAAGCTGCAGGACGATGAACTATCGCGCGGCGGATGGTTCAACAAGCACTCGCTGCCTACGGTACCCGAGAAGCTGAGTCTGGCGCGCATGCTCATCGACGATTGGCTGGAGCGAAACAAATAGGCTACTATAGCAAGCGGGGATGTCAAAACTACAGAATTGCGACGAAAGGCTAACTGTAGGAGGCTACGGCATTCCTGCCGTAGCCATTAATCGCTACAACTATTGGCAATGGCAACGACTATTGGCTATGACAATGGCAACGGCTATTGGCTACTGGCTATTGGCTACGGCAAGAATGCCGTAGCCTCCTACTGCTAAAAGCTCACGCCGAGTCGTCGGACACCGAACGCAATCCAATCGGACGGCGAACGCGATCTGATCGGACGGCGAACGCAATCCAATCGGGCGGCGAACGCAATCCGATCGAACACCGAACGCAATCCGACGCGAAAGCTGGGCTGTAGCATCAGAAAAGACACGCCGAAAGACTGGCATTGGTTAGATTTTTGACTAATAAAACACGAATAAAGAAATGAAACAGATAGGTTGGGGATTCATAGGTTGCGGAGAAGTGACCGAGAAGAAGTCGGGACCGGCGTTCAACGAGGTGCCCGGCTCGAAGGTTGTGGCTGTGATGAGCCGCAACGAGGCTAAAGCGAAGTCGTACGCCAAGCGTCACGGCATAAAGCGCTGGTATACCGACCCGCAACAGCTCATTGACGACCCCGAGGTGACGGCTGTATATATCGCCACTCCGCCGTCGAGCCACGCTACATTCGCTATCATGGCGATGAAGGCGGGCAAACCCGTGTACATAGAAAAGCCGCTGGCAGCGAGCTACGAGGACTGCGCACGCATCAACCGCATCAGCGAGATTACAGGCGTGCCCTGTTTCGTGGCTTACTACCGCCGCTACCTGCCCTACTTCCAGAAGGTGAAGCAGATTATCGAGTCGGGCGAGATAGGCACGGTGACGAACGTGCAGATACGCTTCTCGGTGCCGCCGCGCGACCTCGACTACAGCGCATCGCACAACCTGCCGTGGCGTCTGCAGCCCGACATTGCGGGCGCAGGCTACTTCTACGACCTCGCGCCGCATCAGCTCGACTTGCTGCAGGAGATATTCGGCATAATCACGCGTGCGCACGGCTACTGCTCCAACCGCGCACATCTGTACAAGGCGGAGGACACCATCAGCGCCTGCTTCTTCTTCGAAAACGGACTGCCGGGCAGCGGCTCGTGGTGCTTCGTGGGACACCAGAGCGCCAAGGAGGACTGCATAGAGGTGATCGGCGAGAAGGGTATGCTCTCGTTCTCGGTGTACAACTACGACCCGATTCAGCTCGTCACGAGCAAGGGCAAGACGAGCATCGTGGTGCCCAACCCGCCATACGTGCAGCTGCCTATCATCAAGTCCGTTATAGAACATCTGCAGGGCACGGGCATCTGCACCTGTACGAGCGTGAGTGCCACGCCTGTAAACTGGGTGATGGACCGCATACTGGGCAAGCTCTAAGCCTCTTGGAAAGCTTCAAACAAGGAAAACCGACAATACCACATAACGCAATGAGACGACACGCCTTCATTTTCTGCCTCGCCGCCTGCGCAAGCCTGCAGACTGCTGCTCAGACGCCTGCCGACAGCATCGGACGGGTGGCTGTGGCGGATTCTGCAGCTACTTACACGACGGCTGCTTGCACGATGGCTGCGACGGATTCCGTGGCTGCCATCGGACTGAAGACCGCAGACCAACCGTCCGCAGACAGCCTCATTGCCAAGTCGCACAAGAAGAAGCCGTTCATAAAGCGATTGGGCGGCGCCTTCGTGCGTCTGTTCGAGTCGTTCTCAGACGTAGACACGACGTACATAGAGCCGCAGGGATACGACTTCGCCGCGATGGTGCAGAACACCAATACGTATGAACGCTACAGAATAATCAGTGAGCAGGGCAACGACTTCTCGTTCGCTCCCGAACCGAAGATGAAGTTCGGACCCTACTTCGGATGGCGATGGCTGTTCCTCGGATATACCGTCGACTTCAACGACTTGAAGAACAAGAGCCGAAGCACGGAGTTCGACCTAAGCCTATACACAGCCGTCTTCGGCGTCGACCTGTTCTACCGCAAGACAGGCAGCAACTACAAGATTTCGCGCGCAAGCTTCGACCCGAGCTATTCCGTCAATACGCATCCGCTTAAGAACGTCGACTTCGACGGCATCAACGTGGGCATCAAGGGCTTCAACGTCTATTATATCTTCAACCACCGGCGCTTCTCCTACCCCGCCGCATTCAGCCAGAGCACCATACAGCGACGCTCGGCGGGTTCGTGGCTCTGCGGAGTGGGCTATACGAAGCACTCGCTGAAGATAGATTGGGACAAGCTGTACGACACCGTGGCTGACAGGCTGGGCGAGGATGTGGCGTCGAGATGTATGGACAGCAACCTGAAGATGAAGGAAATCAAGTATACCGACCTGTCTGCCTCGTGCGGATATGCCTATAACTGGGTGTTCGCACGCAACTGGCTGGCGGCGGCGTCCGTGTCGATGGCGCTCGGATACAAGAACACTACGGGCAACGGCAACAACGACGTGCTCTCGTTCCACGACTTCAGCATGAACAACTTCAATATCGACGGCGTGGGACGCTTCGGCATCGTGTGGAACAACATGAGATGGTTCGCCGGAATGAGCGCCATAGTGCATTCGTACAACTACAAGAAGACCAGATTCTCTACGAACAGCATGTTCGGAAGTCTGAACATCTACTTCGGTTTCAACTTCAGAAAAAGAAAGTAACAAAGGAGGCTATATCGTAGCGGAGGTCTCCGGCCTCCGCAGCAAGCAACAAACACACAAAACCGTAGCGGAGGTCTCCGGCCTCCGCAGCAAACAACAAACACACAAAACCGTAGCGGAGGTCTCCGGCCTCCGCAGCAAACAACAAACACACTCGACTTGGTGATGCGGAGGCCAGAGACCTCCGCTACGGAAAACTCCAAGCCTAACAAATTCAATTATGAAAACAACATTCTTAACAATAATAGCCTCAGCAACGCTGATGGCGCAATGCAACGCGGCTCCAAAACAGTCTGCTCCTATAGCTGAACAGCCTGCAACTGCCGCAAAACAAACAAGTCGTGTAGCGAAACAGGCTGACGCTTCGCTACACGACTCTACACAAAAAACAGCGAAGCCTGCGTTCGAGGTGCAATCTGCCCCGAACGACAGCTCGCTCGTGATGCAGCACATCAGCAAGGCGCTGAAATACAAGGCGTCAATAGCGCAGAACATCGACGCCAACCGACAGCGACAACTGCTGTTGCTGCACATAGCACGCGGCTTCTGCGGCATTCCGTACGTGGCAAAGACGCTCGAGAACGACAGTAAGGAGAATCTTGTGGTCAATCTGCGACAGCTCGACTGCACTACGTACGTGGAGAACGTGCTCGCCGTCTACGAATGCGTGAAGCACAACCGCACCTCTTACGCCGACTATCTCCATTTCCTGCGACGCATTCGCTACGTTGATGGCAACGTCGACTACTCGGCTCGTCAGCATTACTTCACGGAGTGGATTGAAGAGAACACAAAGGACGGCTTCGTTCGCGAAATAAACACGCCTAATCCGCCGTTCAACACTCGACAGACGCTCTCTATCAGCTTCATGAGCACGCACACCGACGCCTATCCGATGCTGAAGAACAACCCAGAAATGGTGAAGCCGATTGCAGAAATGGAACGCCGCCTGTCGGGCAACACTTACATGTATATACCGAAGGGTGACATCAAGAATACGAAACTGCTACGTTCTGCCATACACGACGGCGACATCATCGCTATCATTACAAAGAAAAAGGGTCTCGACACATCGCATATCGGCATCGCAGTGTGGCATAAAGACGGACTGCACATGCTGAACGCATCGCAGATTCATAAGAAAGTGGTTGAGGAACCCATGACGCTGCACAATTATATGCAGAAGCATCCGTCGCAAGTGGGCATCAGAATCGTAAGAATCAACTGATTCTTACCACTACTCTCAGGGGGTGCGCTTGTCTCAAGTGCACCAACCAAGAAATATAGCTTTGCCGCTTGCCAAAGCAAGAAGTACACCAATCAAGAAAAAAAACTCATTCCAGTGCATCCTTAATATTCCTCATAAGCCCCGCATACTTCGCGCGTTTCACCGCACTTCCCTTGAACAGCTTGCGATATTCTTCCTCTGTAAGCGTGAGCCAGTCCTCGCGCTTCATCGCAAGCAGCTCGTCTGAAGGCTGCAGCTCAGGCGTTGTATTGGGCACAGCGAAGCGATTCCACGGACATGCAGACTGGCAGCGGTCGCAACCATATATATAAGGTGCGAGTTTGGCTGCAAGTTCGTCGGGAATTTCACCGCGGTTCTCTATCGTCTGATAGTTTAGGCAAAGCCTGCTGTCGAACTTACAGGTGTCGCCGTCTGCATTGCGCTTCAACGCCTGCGTAGGACAAGCCTCAACACAGTTGTTGCACGTGCCGCAACGCGACTCCATAGGCTTGTCGTAGTCCACTTCTACGGGCAAAAACAACTCACCGAGGAAGAACATCGAGCCGGCATGAGGTATTATGAGCTGATGGTTGCGCCCTATCCAGCCCAATCCTGCCCGCACAGCCCAATAGCGCTCCAGCACGGGCGCTGAGTCGCAGAAAGCGCGCACCTGGTCGCTAAGCTCAAAACCGAGTCGCTCTGCCAGTTGGGAGAGTTTGTGCTTCACTACATCATGATAGTCCTTACCCAATGCGTACGATGCAAATTGCGGCGCGTCTGTGGGCATACGGCGCGACGGCGCATAGTTGAGCGCCACAGACACAATGCTGCGCACGCCAGGCACAAGCAGGCGCGGATCGAAACGCTTGTCGGGATAGTTCTCAAGATAGGCCATGCTGGCATTACAGCCTTCTGCTATCCAACGGCGGTAGCTGTCTACAACACTCTGCTCAACGGCATCCGCCTTCGCTATACCACAAGCAAAAAAGCCGAGACTCTTTACCTCGGCTTTTATCAGTTCAGATGTTATGCTGTTTGTCATAAAATCACCATTTCAGATGTTATTTGATTTTATAAATATAATCAACATTAAGATGTTATGGATAACCATGTCATATATGTAATGGATTACCATCAAGACATTCTTGATTATACTATAAAATCATCAATTAAGATGTTGTGGATTATTTCAATAAAATCAAATCCAAATCTTCATTTTAATCGAAAACCTTGAAGCTGTATCCCTGATCCTTCAGCCATTGCAGCGAACGGGGCAAGGCGGTCTTCAGCTTCTCGATGCTCTTCAGCGAGTCGTGGAACGTGATGATTGAGCCGTTGCGGGCGTATCGCTTCACATTCTCCACAACATCGTCGGCAGTAAGCCATTTAGAGTAGTCGCGCGTCACAAGGTCCCACATCACAATGCGATACTTGCGGCGCAGCCACAGATACTCGGCGTGGCTCATGCAGCCGTGCGGCGGACGGAACAGGTGGGAACCAATCAGCTCATTAGCCTTGTTGGTATCCTTCACGTATGTATGGGTGAAGTGCTTGAAGCCGCCCAAATGATGATACGTGTGGTTGCCTACCTGATGCCCCTCTGCCACAATCTGCTTGTAGAGTTCGGGATACTTGCGCACGTTGTCGCCCACCATGAAGAAGGTGGCGTGTATACCGAACTCCTTCAGCGTCTGGAGAATGAACGGTGTCGACTCGGGTATCGGTCCGTCATCAAACGTAAGATACACCGAATGGTCGTTGTGGTCCATTCTCCACGACGCTCTCGGATAGAGCCATCGAAGCCATATTGATGGTTGTTCTATAAACATTGCTGACTATTTATTCTTCGTCGTTTTGTTTACTCTTAGTCGTACTTTGTCTATTAACCAACGTACTTTGCTTGTTCACCGTTGCACTTATTCGCCTTGATAAGGCGTGCCACCCTTCGCCTGATATACAGCGTAGAGGGCGTTAACGGTCTTAAGACGCTGGTTGGCGAGATTCTTATCGCAAGCCTGAGTCATGTCAGCGATGTTCTGCATGATGTAGAGCTGGCGAAGAACCTCGTTCTGCGACATCATAAAGCGCGAACCTGTGAGCTGCAAGTAGTAGTCGGCGTAGCTCTTTGCGTCAGCCCAAACCTTGTTGAGGATGCGCGCAGCATCAGCCTTCTTGCCGATAAGGGCGTAAGCACGCGCCAAATCGCTTGCACCAGACATGAATGTGTAGGGCACATTATACTCCGGCAGCACCTTCTCCGACTTACGGAGCACTTTCTCAGCCTTTGCGTTCTGACCTTCAGCGATGAGCTGCATGGCAAGAGTAGCAAAGAGGTGGCGATGAGTGTAGCACATGCGCATCACAGTCTCGTCGATGTAGAGCCCCGGCTTGTCAAGACCGCCCCACTTGAAGCGGTTCATCACGTTGTTATACGTCTTTTCCGTGTCGAAGTTCTTAGCTCCTGGCGCCTTAGTGTTGAACGGCGTTATGCGGTAAGCCAGACCCTCCTGCACGAAGTTGTCACCGAGATTCATGTAGTTGTCAGAACCCACGGTTGTAGCCACATACAACGGGCGCTCCCAGTTGCACTGCGCAAGCATCTCGAGCATCATAAGGTCGTTCTTATAGATAGCACGCTTGCCGGCAAGCGAGATAACCATACGATCTGGGATAGTATCGCTTGCCATCATCATGCCAGAGCGGCGCACAGCCTCCTTGTCGATAGTGATATAGAGCGTATCTGTAGGAATTATGTGCGTGTCGCTATCCTTAGAGCGCACCCAATACTTCAAGATGTTCTTCAACTCGAACGGCTCATCGCCGAACGCAGCGCGCGCCTCCTTCGGATAATCGCGGTAGAACTCGAGAAGCTGCTGCTTCATGCCAGGTTTCACCTCGATATAGTCGTTTGTACCCGAGCAGAAGTCGATACGCGGCCAAGTGATAGGCACAGAAGGCGAATCGTAAGCCGGACGCTTCATCTGGTCGATATACCAGTCTGTCTGCAAATAAGAGAGGTTGCAGACACGAGCGTCTGTACGCACGCCCTCAGTCTCCTGGTTGTACCAAAGCGGGAAGGTATCGTTGTCGCCGTTAGTGAAGATGATAGGATTGCCCTTGTCCTGCAACGTCATGAGATAGTTCTGACCGAAGTCGCGGCAAGTATAGCGTCCGCTGCGGTCGTGGTCGTCCCAGGTCTGCGAAGCCATCTGTATAGGCACGAGCAGACAGGCTACGCCTACAACACCGGCTACAGCGACATCGTTGCCCTTTATCTTCTTCTTGAGCATATCGTAGATAGCCAGCACACCAAGACCACACCAGATAGCATAAGCGTAGAACGAACCTGCATAAGCATAGTCGCGCTCACGCGGCTGCTGCGGAGTCTGGTTAAGGTAGAGCACGATGGCAAGACCAGTCATGAAGAACAAGAAGAACACAACCCAGAACTGGCGGATGCCGCGCTGACCGCGCCAAGCCTGCCAGAAAAGACCGATAAGTCCGAGTAGCAGAGGCAGACAGTAGAACACGTTGTGACCCTTGTTAGCCTTCAGTTCAGCCGGCATCTTGCTCTGGTCGCCAAGCATCCAGTCGTCGATGAACGAAATACCGGTTATCCAGTTGCCGTGTTCAGGCTCGCCGTTGCCCTGAATATCGTTCTGACGTCCGGCGAAGTTCCACATGAAGTAGCGCCAGTACATGAAGTTGCACTGATAAGAGAGGAAGAAGCGAATGTTCTCCATCTGAGTAGGCATCTTCACCATCACAGGCTCGCCGCAACGGTCGTAAGGCACCTGAGTGCCCTCAACGCCTCCCATCCAGTTCTCGTAAGCTCCTGCATGAGCCGACGAGTGCATACGCGGGAAGAGCATATTCTGAGCATATATGATCTTGTCCTTATGCGAAACCACGAAGTAAGAGTCCTTCTCATCCTTAGAAGCCTTCTCCTTGCGCTGCCAGATAGCAGCACCTTCCTTGTGCTTAGGCACGCACATATTGCCGTCGACGTCGTAAGCCACCTGCGAAGTGTAAGCCTGTCCGTAGAGCAGCGGTGAGTCGCCGTACTGGTCGCGGCTGAGATAAGAGCCGAGTGTGAACACGTCCTCCGGCGAGTTCTGGTCCATCGGCGGGTTAGCAGCCGAGCGTATAACGATGACTGCGTAGCTCGAATAGCCAATCATAAGCATCAGCATGCAGAGCAGAGCGGTGTTCTTGAAGCGTGATGTAAGCACAGGAACAAGGTCCTTGCCAATCTTCTTGCGATAGTTCAAGCCGAAATAGATAGCTGCGAGTATCACCAAGCCAAGGATAGCGGCGCTCCATGTCATTCCGCGGAACGGTATGCCGAGCATACCCACCGCAAGAACGAACGAAATGTTCTGACGCTTGAAGCTCTTGTCGACATACGACTCGTAGATAGCCCAAATAACGATAGCCACGAGGAGTATGATATATATAATCTCGCCCGTATTGAACGGACAGCCGAGAGTGTTGACGAACAGGAGTTCGAACCAGCCTGCCACGGTGATGATGCCCGGAACGACGCCGTAGAGCACCGCCGCAACGAGTACGAACGAGCCGATAAGCGCCAGGAGCGAGCCCTTGAGTTCGATGTTCGGGAAGCGGCGATAGCAGTAGACAAGCACGATAGCCGGCAGACAAAGCAGGTTCAACAGGTGAACGCCGATTGAAAGACCGGTCATGTATGCTATAAGCACCAGCCAGCGGTCGCTATGAGGCTCGTCGGCGTGGTCTTCCCACTTCAGAATGAGCCAGAAAACGATAGCCGTGAACGCTGACGAATAGGCATAAACCTCGCCCTCTACAGCAGAGAACCAGAATGTGTCTGAGAAAGTGTAGATGACTGCGCCCACCAAACCCGAAGCCTCGATAGCGACGAGTTTGCCGAGAGTCAGTTCGCTCCAATCCTTAAGAATGAGTTTGCGCGCAAGGTGCGTGATACTCCAGAACAGGAACAGGATTGTAGTGGCACTGAGCAATGCGCTCATCGTGTTCACCATACGTGCAACCTGCGACGGATCGCTTGCAAACTGCGAGAACAGGTTTGCGGTAAGCATAAAGAAAGGTGCTCCAGGCGGATGACCTACTTCGAGTTTGTAACCCGTTGTGATAAATTCAGGACAGTCCCAGAAGCTGGCTGTCGGCTCAATCGTGGAACAATATACGAAAGCCGCCACGAAGAACGTGAGCCAGCCAAGCACATTGTTCACTAATTTGTACTGTTTCATTGAATATTTATATAATATTTGACTTTATGCTACCTATTTAATAAGGTGCGAGCACCGTTATTACTTATAATTAGTAAGGTGCAAAGATACAAATTATTATTTTCACAAGAAAACAGTTAATGATATTTAACCTGCAAGCACAGCAACTCTGCCGTTACGGGCGGAGTTGCGTGCCAGTTGCGGGCGGAGTTGCGTGCCGGTTCCTGCCGAAGGCGACAGGAAGCCTTACGGATTGCTCGGAACGAAGGTTTCCCAGGTCTGATCGTCGTAGAAGACGCGAATTTCGGTGATTCGGCGCTGCTTCACCTCGCTGCTTTTCATGGCGAACCCCGCCACATCAGCATTTTTGGCGGCGTGATTTGCGCCAGATTCAACAGGTGAGAATCCGCCATAGTGCGGCTCTGCGTTCGGCGCATAATCAGCATCAACCAACAGGTCGTTTTCGGCTTCGTTCTGGTCGGCAGACTTTTCGCCCTCCGCATCCTGCTTCACGAGCATGTCTCCCTTTCCGAACATGAGCCAGTCGGTAGAGATCTGAGGGTAGCGACTCTTTATTGCGTCGACAATCGCCAAGGTGGGGCGGGTGCGTCCCGTGAAAATACTACTCAAGGTAGCGGGAGCTATCTTCAACTGGTCAGCGAAATCCTGTTGGGTGCTTCGCTGCATCTCCATAATTTTCTTGATTCTATCCTTCATTTTACAGTTACTTTTTACGTTAGGCAAGCCAAAAACCGCCATTTTCAGCGTTTTTCGTTGCATTTACAAAGTTAAACAAAAAAAACAGCAAATGCAAGTTTTTGAATTTAAATTTTTAAATCAATATTTTCGTACACATTTACAAAGTTGTTTTTCAGAACATCGGGCGCCGTATGGTTTTGTAGATTTGTGGATAAGCATACCGGAAAGCGCCTAAATACATATATAACATTATATTTAACGATTTAGCATAAATCGCTGATATAATTACGCTTACCACAAGAGTTTAAACCGCTAAATAATATACAGTCGAGCATTTTAGCCGATATTTGGCGAATATTCGAAAGTGTTTACACAACGCAAACGCATATCTTAATGTTTTTCAAGCGTTTACACCAATTTATTGTTGTTGTATTTATATGTTCGCCACACTTTCAAATTATTGATTTGTGAATTGGAAAGTGCAAATACACAATTTCGAAGTATTTACATTTACAAATCCGTTTGAGTGTATATAGCTTTACAAACGTGTATTTATGCTCAATATAAAATTGTAAATGCACAATTCTTTATGTTAAGATATACGAAACGTGAATAATTCGGCTTCGGAAACTGCGAATTTTTGCAAAACAGAAAAATTACGAACGAGGGCAAAAGCGTTTCAAAAAAGTGGCACGTACGAGGGCACAAAAATAGCCTAACTCCCATGAAACGTAGGGAATTAGGCTAAAAATTAAGGTCTTTCAGAATTTCTATTCTAGAGAAAATCGGGCTCAAAAACGGGCTGTTTTAGTGCAAAATGAAGAAGATCAGCTCCCTCATCAGGTCGTCTGTAGAGGTATTCAGGCTGTCCAGACCCTTACTTTTGGCGTCTGTTTCTCTTATTTTGGATAAAATCTGTAGAGTCTTCATCGCAGAGAAATTGCGCATCCCCACCCTATAGTCTTTCAAAGCCCATACCGATTTTAGTTCCAGAAAAGCGGCGAGGTTATTGTCGTTGTTTTTGTCGGGAGCGTAGAACGCCACCATCAGGTTTTGGAAGAACGTGTAGAGCAACGGTAGGCACGAGAATAGCGAGCCCGCCTTCGGGTTCTTGTCGAAGTATTTCACGATTTGGTTTGCCTTGAACACGTTGCGCTCGATGATGGCTGTTCGCAGTTCGAATATGTTGAACTCCTTGCTCACGCCAATCTCGCGCTCCACGATGTCGGGTGTCACGCGCCTGTTGTCGTCGGGAAGCGAGATCATCACCTTGTCGAGCTCCGAAATCAGTCGGCTGAGGTCGGCGCCGATATGCTCTGCAATCATCGCAGCCGACTTCGGGTCGATCGCCACGTGATTCTTCTTCAGATACGCCTCGATGAATGTCGGAAGCTCGTAATCGCGCTTTTTCTTGCTCTCGAACACCACTCCGACAGCCTCCGCCTTGCCCACCACCTTCTTTCGGCGGTCGATGGTGCCGTTCTTGTAGGCTATGACGAGCAGCGTCGACGCCAGCGGTTTCTCGAAGTAGCGCTCCAGGGCGTCGAGCGACTTGAGTCCTTGCGCCTCCTTCACTATCACCACACGATGCGCAGCCGGCATGACGGGGTAGCCCTTCGCCATGTCCACCACCTGTGCTGCGGTGGTATCCGCGCCGAACACCACGGTCTGGTTAAAATCGCGGTCGTCGGGCTCGAGCACGTTTTCTGCTATGTAATCGGTAATACGGTCTATATAGTACGACTCGTCGCCCATGAGGATATACACCGGAGCGTATTTCCCCGACTTCAAGTCGCGCATAATAGCGTCGAATGTGACCGTAGCTTTCTTTTCTGCCATAATAATATATATAATAAGGTGTAAAAATACGCAAAAGGGCATGCGCAGCATCCGCTTTTTACGCAAAATGCACTAACTTTGCAGTTAGCAAAATTACAAAAATGATTCGATTAAACCTACCATCTTTCGAAATAAAGTTATCGGGCACGAAAGAACAGCCCCGCATCTTCGACATTCTGCGCCACCGCTACGTAGCGCTCACGCCCGAGGAGTGGGTGCGCCAGCATTTCGTCCACTATCTGATAGAACACAAGGGCTACCCCGCCGCGCTCATGGCCAACGAGATGAGCCTCAGCATCGGCAACAAGAAGCTGCGCGCCGACAGCGTGCTGTACAACCGCCACCTGCAGCCGCGCATGATAATGGAGTACAAGGCGCCGACGGTGGAGATAACGCAGAAGGTGTTCGAGCAGATTGCGGCGTACAACCTGTTGCTGCACGTAGACTACCTCGTGGTGAGCAACGGACTGCAACACTACTGCTGCCGCATCGACTACGACAAGCGTACGTACGACTTCCTGCATGACATTCCGACGTACGAGTCGATTGCCGACGACTGAAAACACCACCAAACGCCCCGACAGGCACGGTTTTTGCACATAAAAAACCATACTTGCGTCGTGCAAAGCCCAAGCGAAAGTCATCGGCGAGCGAACGCCGCCCGATCGGGCGGCGTACGCAATCTGATCGGGCGGCGTACGGTGTCGGTGCGGGCGGCGTACGGAGAACGATGAAATATCGCAGGCAGAACAACGACATTTCGCAGGCAGAACAACTATATAAAGCAAAGAAAACAACGATATACATTAAACCCAACCACTACAAAACACATACAATTATGAAAAGAAACCTCATCACAACAGCACTTGCGGCATTAGCCACGTGCGCCGTTGCGCAAAACCAGAACATCGCCTATCAGGACCAGAACGTGCGCTTCACCGTGATTACCGACGGAGCAATCCGCATGGAATACACGCCCGACGGACAGTTTCTTGACAGCAAGTCGTTCATCGCCGTCGACCGCAGCTACCCTGCCGCAGCCTACAAGGTGAAGAACACGCCGAAGACCGTCACCATCTCTACCGACCGCTTCGTCCTGTCGTACGCCAAAGGCAGCGGAATGTTCAACGAGAACAACCTGCGCATCTCTTCCGTCAAGACGAAACAGAAAGCCGCCGGCAAGCAGAAAGCCAGCAGCCTGTACACTACTTCGTTCAGCTGGCATCCGGGCTTGAAGGACGACGCCAACCTGAAGGGCACCTACCGCACGCTCGACGGATACGACGGCGACACGAATCTCGACTCGCACAAGATGCCGCTCGAAGACGGACTCCTCTCGCGCAACGGATGGACATTCATCGACGACTCCAACGGATATGTGTTCGACGACTCCGACTGGCAGTGGGTTGCCCACCGCCCGAACGAGGGCAAGACGCAGGACTGGTATTTCCTCGCCTACGGACACGACTACAAGAAGGCGCTGCGCGACTATACCGAGTTTGCGGGCAAGGTGCCACTGCCGCCGCGCTACGCCTTCGGCTACTGGTGGTCGCGCTACTGGACGTACAGCGACAACGAGCTGCGCAACCTCGTCACGAAGATGCACAACTACGACATTCCGCTCGACGTGCTCGTCGTAGATATGGACTGGCATTATGCCGAGCCCTCACGTGGCGGCTGGACAGGCTACTCCTGGAACCGACGCCTGTTTCCCTCGCCTAAGGGCTTCCTGCAGTGGGCAAAGCAGCAGAACCTGCAGACCACGCTCAACCTGCACCCTGCCGACGGCATAAAGCCCGACGAGGATTGCTACCCGACGATGGCGCAGTGGATGGGCATGAACCCCGACGAGAAGAAGACTATAGAGTGGACGGCGTCGGACAAGCACTTCATGCAGGGCTGGTACGAGAAGGTGCTGCACCCGATGGAGAAGGACGGCGTCGACTTCTGGTGGCTCGACTGGCAGCAGTGGAGCAACGACAAGCAGTTCCCCAATCTCAGCAACACCTGGTGGATCAACTATACTACGTTCACCGACATGGAGCGCAACCGCGAAACGCGACCTATGCTCTACCACCGTTGGGGCGGACTGGGCAACCACCGCTATCAGATCGGCTTCTCGGGCGACGCCATAATAAGCTGGAAATCGCTCGACTTCCAGCCTTACTTCAACTCTACGGCGTCTAACGTGCTCTACGGCTACTGGAGTCATGATATGGGCGGACACATGGGCGCCCACTCCATCGACCCCGAGATGTATATACGCTGGATGCAGTTCGGCGCGTTCAGCCCTATCCTGCGCACCCACTCTACAAAGGACGCCGGACTGAACAAGGAGCCGTGGGTGTTCGCCGACCACGAGCGCGACATCCTGCACGACATAATTCGCCAGCGCTACCAGTTCGCACCTTATATATATAGCATGGCGCGCCGCACCTACGACGACGCCCTGCCGCTCTGCCGCCCTATGTACTACGACTACCCCGAGAACGAGGAGGCTTACGCCAACCGCAACGAGTATATGTTCGGCGACAACATGCTTGTCTACCCCATCACAAGCCCTATGCACGACGACATCTCCACGCAACAGGTGTGGCTGCCTGCGGGCTGCGACTGGTACGAGCTCTCGTCGGGCACGCTCTTACGTGGCGGACAGACCGTCGAGCGCAAATTCCAGCTCGACGAGTATCCTGTCTACGTAAAGGCAGGCTCAGTGCTGCCCGAATACGGCAAGGTGGAGAACCTCAGCAGCACGAACGAACCGATAACCGTAGCCGTCTATCCGGGCAAGGGCGACAGCAGCTTCACGCTCTACGAGGACAACGGCAACGATAAGCACTACGCCAGCGAGTACGCCACCACGCTGCTCACCAAGCGCACGCTCAACGACAGCACCATAGCCGTAACCATCGGCGCGCGCAAGGGCACGTACAAGGATATGCCCGCCAACCGCCACTACACGCTCAAGCTGGTTGCGTCTACCGTGCCCGCCAGCGTGCAGATAGACGGCGCAGAGGCGTCTTATGCGTACGACGGCAACAACCTCTCGGTGCTCATCGACATCGCCGAGACCGACTGCGCCAAGGAGAAGACCGTCACCGTTACGTTCCCGAAGAACGCCGCGCCTGTTGCCGACGGACTCATCGGCAAGTTCCGCCATATACAGCAGGGCTGCATAGCCATCAAGAGCCGCACGCCGGGCTTCTTGTTCAACGAGCAGTTGGGCACAATGGAGTCGACAGGCGTCGCCATCAGCTACGCCCCGCAGGAGGCAGCTGAGCGCATCGAGGCGTTCCGCCGCAACTACGCCAACCTGAAGCAGGTGCTCGTGGAGAGCGGCATGGAAGAAGCGGAGGCAGACAAGTTTATACAAAAAGCTTATTAATACAACAAACAACAAAACATGGGAATAGGAAGATGGATTGGCGGTTTCCTCGGCTTTATCAACGGCGGACCGCTTGGAGCACTTGCCGGCTACGCCATAGGCTGGCTCTTTGAGAAGGGAGCCGAAGGCTTTAGCGACAACGCCGACAACACGTTCGACAACGGCCCATACAGAAACAGCAACGCTTACGGCGGCAACGCTTACGGCGGCTATTCAGCCCAACAGCAGTATGAGGGACAGCGCAACTCGTTCCTCTTCTCGCTGCTCGTGCTCGCCTCGTACATCATGAAAGCCGACGGCAGGGTGATGCACTCCGAGATGGAGCTTGTGCGCACCTTCCTGCGCCGTAACTTCGGTGAGATAGCCGTGCGCGAGGGCGAAGAGATACTTCTGCGCCTCTTCGAACGACAGAAGCAGATGGGCGAAGCGGCGTTCAAGAACACCATACGCGAGTCGTGCGCCGAGATAGCGCAGCACATGGACTACTCGCAGCGTCTGCAGCTGCTCAACTTTCTCGTGCTCATAGCGCAAGCCGACGGCGCCGTGCCGCAGAGCGAGATCGACGCCCTGCACTTCGTGGCTGCCAGTCTCGGCATCTCCGCCGAGGATCTCAGCTCTATGCTCAACCTCTCTTCGGGCGGCAACAGCCTCGAAGCCGCATACAAGGTGCTCGGCATCGACCCGTCTGCCACCGACGACGAGGTGAAGGCAGCCTACCGCCGCATGGCGCTCAAGCACCACCCCGACCGCGTGGCTACGCTCGGCGACGATGTGCGCAAGGCTGCCGAGAAGAAGTTCCAGGAGATAAACGCCGCAAAGGAAACCATATACAAAGCAAGAGGGCTGTGATTTGCATCACAACCCCCCTCTTGTTTCTTTGAGTGTTTTTTGCTAAAAAATTTGGATTCTCAATAATTATTTGTATCTTTGCAGCATTAGTTCCAGCCGAGCCTCTTTACAATGCTTAAATAGGCTGGGCTTTTTTCGTTAAAGGCTGGAAGATAGGCTGGAAGATATTTCGTTTCCCGGCCTATCTCCCAGCCTTTATCATGCTCACAATGTGCAGCTTACGGCATTTCTGGAAGATATGGTAGATTTTTTCGACTACAGATGCATATTAGGCAATAGACGGTATTATTCTACATCGCCGAACACAAGACTCTCGCCTTCGCTGCACGCCTTGGTCTTGCCTGTAACCTTTTTGCCCGAACAGCGAAGCTTGCTACAATATACAGATCCGCCGCCCGACACAATCTTATCGAACTTAGCCGCTGTGCCTGAGAACTCAATGCTGCCTGCACCCGAAACGTTGCACAACAGCGTGCCTGTGCAACGCACATCAACCGAGCCACTGCCCGAACCACTCACATAGAACGCTGCATCATTTGCATTCAGCTGCTTTATATCTACACTGCCAGCACCCGACACAAAAAACTCTACTTTGTCGGCATCCATCTTGTCAACTCTCAAACTTCCACTGCCTTGACACAGGAAACGGTTTATGTTCGGCGCTGTTACATATACTACTATAACGTTTTTCCGAACACGTACATACGGCACTCCGTTGACAAACACCTCGCCATGTTTGACGTCATCCACCCTCTCCAGCGAGGAAAGAAACCAGGCATTGACACTCTTGACAGAGATGACAAGCATGTCGCCCACCACCTTACAGTCGGCAATATCCGTAATGCTATCCAGCAACGCTCTTTCTGCCACCACTCTCACCTTATATTCGTCGCCCTGCTCATAGACCACGTTACAGTTTTTCGTAATGCTTAATGCGCTGAACGGCTTTACATCCTTGCAAACCCTTTCACCTAATACTCTCTTGCCATCAGAGCCGCTTGCCAATGCCGATATCAGGCATACAAGCACCGTTAATAACATTTTCTTCATAATTCTTAGTTTTTAAGATTATTCTGCAAATATACAGCATCTTGCTAATTCCACAATACCTGCCAGATTGTTTTTTCGCTGACAATCGTTTCAACTTTCACACTCTCGCCTTTTACAACTGGCAAAACGTTTGGAGCGGTAGAACTTAAGAGTGTTACCGTAAAATAATTATCGTTGCCTTTCCTTACTATTTTAGTATCAACATCAACCACTTTTGCATTGCTTATAACATCAGGTTCACCCTCATAAGTAACATTGGCAACACGCGTTGTATCAAAAACATATAGAAACTTATAAGGCACACGACTTCTTACAGCAACCCAACCACTACCTTTTGTTTCCACCACCATACCGTCCGATTTTATAGTTATAGGATAAGGCACGAAACACACAGCTAACGCCAATGCCAGCGTTATAAACACAATCACCATAGTGCCGACACGCACAAGTAGTGGCGGCACCTGTCCTATAACATTGCGTAAAGCCTCGCTACGCAGCTCGATATTTGTATCTTTCTCCATAATAACGTCCTACTTATTTGGTTTTACACAAAAATCAATTCGCTAACACCCCAATTCCAACTGGTTCTTAACAAGAGTATAATAAACGCCACGTTGTTCCACAAGAGTTGCATGCGTACCTGTCTCAACAACACGCCCACCCTCCATAACCACAATCTGGTCGGCATCACGCACCGTACTCAGACGGTGGGCTACCACCACTACAGTTCGTCCGCAGTAGAAATCTGCAAGATTTTCCACTATCTGTCGTTCGTTCTGTGCATCAAGCGAATTGGTCGCTTCATCAAGGAATATGAAATCAGGCGAGCGATACACGGCACGTGCTATGAGCAAGCGCTGTTTCTGTCCCTGGCTAAGCCCCATACCGTCACGTCCTATTTTCGTATTATACTTTAGCGGCAACGATTCCACAAAACCGTCGACACACGCTATACGGGCAGCCTCGGCAAGTCGCTTGGTGTCTATCTCGCCGTCAGCAACAGCTATGTTACGCGCTATAGTTTCAGAGAAGATCACTCCTTCCTGCATCACAGCCCCACATTGTGAGCGCCACCATATCGGGTTTAAATCGTTAAGCATTGTGCCACCAACAGATATTTTCCCGGACAGAAGCGGATAATAGCCAAGCATCAGCTTAACAAGCGTTGTCTTTCCGCTACCGGATGCTCCAACTATGGCTGTAACCTTTCCATGCGGAATGCTGATAGACACCCCGTCTATCGTATTCTGCAAAGCGTGCCGATCGTATTTAAAACAAGCCTCGGTTATATCTATGCCTTTCTTGTCATCATCGTATCTACAACGATTGCCACAGTTTTTCTCTTCATCATCAATCGTATAAATCTCGTTTATACGCTCCAAACTTATGCGCACATCCTGCAAAGAATACACGAAAGACATCAGTTGTTCTATAGGCTGTCCAAGCTGACCGATAATATACTGCACTGCAAGCATCATACCGAGAGTCATATCACCGTTTATTACCGCCGTGGCTGCCACTATCGTTATCACTATGTTCTTCACCTCGTTTATGAATATGCTGCCAGCCTCTTGCGTCTGTTGCAGACGCAGACTTCTTATCTGTACACCAAACAATTTCGCCTGCACATCTTCCCACTCCCAACGGCGACGCTGCTGACACCCCTGCAATTTTATCTCCTGCATAGAAGTCACAAGTTCATAGGTCTTGTTGCTATTCTCTGCCTGACACTCAAACACGTCATAATCTATCTGCTTGCGACGCTGCAGAAAAGAAGCAAGCCACAAACCATAAAGCACTCCACCAACACAGAATATTATAAAAATCAACACGTTGTACCAAAACAACACGACGCTGAACACAACAAGTGTTATCATCGAGAACATGATTCCAAGTGTTTGCTGCGTAAGAAACGAGTTAACGCGCCCGTGATCGCCCATACGCTGCAGAATGTCTCCCATCTGTTTGGTATCAAAGAACGACATCGGAAGACGCATCAACTTAACAAGAAAATCGCTAACAAGCGATATGTTTACACGCATATTGATATGCAGCAACAACCAACGTCGTATGAAATCGACCACCGTACTACTGAACGTTAGCATCAACTGACCGATAAGCACGAGCCAAACAAAACCTATGTCATGGTTGCGGATACCAACATCCACTATCGACTGCGTCAAGAACGGCAGTATAAGCTGCATCAAACTACCAAGAATAAGACCTGCACCTATCTGCACAAAATACTTACGATACATCCACACGTATCTTGCAAGATAGCCAAATGAACGTTTTTCTGGTTCGGACGAAGCCCCATCTTCACAGCCACAATCAAAGAATGCTGGTGTCGGCTCCAAAAACATCGCTATCCCTTTCTCTTCGCCACGAGAATGGGTACCTACCCAATGGTCTACAAACTGCTGCTGTGTGTATTCTACCAAACCTCGGGCTGGGTCGGCAATGTGATACCGCATACCTTTATGCGAGATGCGATACAGGATAACGAAATGGTTCTGGTTCCAATGCAATATGCATGGCAGTGTGGCTTTGCCAAGCATCTCCAACGAAACCCTTCCTGACACCGTCTGCAAACCTAAACGACCGGCTGCATCACTAATGCCAAGTAGCGAGACGCCCTGCGTTGTCGCACCACACAAGTGCGACAACGCATCAAGCGTATAATCTCTGCCGTAATGATGGCAGACCATCTGCAGACAAGCAATGCCACATTGCATAGCATCATGCTGCCTATAAACCTTGAAATTTGACCCAAACATACATATCTACTCTATAGTGTAGGCCGTTCCTTTGCGCTTGTGCTTACACTCTCCACACGTCTGCCGTTTATCTTTTTGCCGAAGTTGAAGTTCCAGCTTAGGTTATAGGCTATTCTGAATTCAGAATATCTGTTGCGTCGCTCCATGCGCCAACCGTCTCCTGACGTTGTCGTCACCACTTTGTTACACAAAGCCCTGTAGCCCGTAAGGTCCATGTTAAGATGATTCTTGCAGAATGAAGCGTATGCTCCTAAGCTAAGAATGTAATTTCCAGATTTCTTTACGTTCACAGACTTGCTCGGAGCTTTATATTCGAACCTCAATTTCAGACCCGTGTTGTTTGTCAGACGAGCATAGCTGTGCACACTCAGAAAAGCCGTAGCCGCATTAAAACGCTCGTTTGGTGTATGCGTATTCTTGTACTCACCGACCAGCATGGCATTTACAGTCCATATTCTGAACGGATTCACACGATAGCTGAGCACCAAGCTGTGTACGTTCTCGTGTCCTGCATTTTCCGGACAGGTATAATAGACCGTCGGATCGGTTGAGTCCTGATGCATGAACACACTCACGAAGTTGGTGCGATGGGAGAAGCCGTAATTAATGCTGAGATGGGGGTTGGCAGAATATGCCAATTCGAAGATATACAGCTTCTCGACATCCAGGTCGGGGTTGCCTTTGTTGTACAGTTTGTCGTTCTGATATACTACGACAGGCGAATAGTAGCCGTAGTTAGGGTAAGAGAATGTGTATATCGCCGACAGGTTCAGATAGCGCTGCTTTTCCTGATTGAACGGAATGTAACCCGACACGCTGCCATAGAGTCCGTTGCTGACATTCGCAATACGTGCACTGGCAAGATGGTCATCGTAGCCCAGTCTGTAATGGTCAAAGTTCATCTCCGCCTTCAGATAATACTTGCCTGCTATAGTGTTCTCATACTCCACCATTCCGTGCGTCTGCGCCACAGAGAGTTTGTTGTCAGTGTCGTCCATAACCTTAACAGTGTTTCCATCAAGGTTTTTATAGCTGTTCAGTTCAGATATCCTATTATAGTTCACGCCAGCCTTCAGCGAATGACTCCTGCCGATAGCGTATGTCAGTATTGTGCTGATGTCGGCATTGTATCTGCCATTGTCGATGTCCATCAACTGTACGCCGGACGAGAAGGCATCGTACTTACGGTCTTCCTTGAAATGCGATTCGGAGTAAGAACCCTTCACCGACACCTTGCTCACACCGTCCTTCTTCAATCCCTTCACCATCTTCACGCTTACTCCGTTGCCGTAGTTGGAGTCATGCCCATGCTCGTTGAACAACGCAACATCCCCAGTGTTCAGAAGTTTGCCGCTTTCTTTCTGCGTAGAATACGAGGCATTGACATCAATATGGTCGTATGGCGTGAAGCTATAACGCATATTCAAGTCGTTTTGCAGCGAACGCTTCAGCTTTTGACGCGATTCTGACTTTTGATGTGTTTCGTGGTCGGCATAGAAGACATCCTGTTTGATTCCGTCCCTCCAGAATCCGTTTGTGTTACTGAAGTTGTTGAGCAGACTGAATTTGCCCAACGAAAGCAGAGCGTTTGCGGTCTCCGTCAACGCCCAACTCTCATCCATACAATACCATGACGAAAGCCCTACTGACCCTAACAGACCAGGTTCATTGCGCAAGACCACACGCAGAAGCGGCGGCTTAACGCCACCACTCACATACTCCGACGGAGCCTGCTGTTCAAGTTCTATACGCTCTATCATTGAAGTCGGTATCTCTTTAAGCTGCTTGTAGCTTATCACACGGTCGTTGAGCACAATTATCACTCCCTGCTTGCCGAACACACGTATATCGTCAGATATAGATATGCCACGAATAGTGCTCAAAAAGTTCTCTGTTGAGCTGACCTTTGCCAGCGGATTACCCTTCACTTGCACCACATAACCGCCCTTATGGTTCATCTTTGTGTATTTAGCATTAACGAGCACCTCATTAAGCATGTGCGCAGACTCCTTCAATACTAATGACGGAAGTATGGTGTCATTACTGACCGTGACTGCCCTTGACTCGGTTTCATAGCCTACACAAGACACCTCCATATTATACTTGCCATTGATAATATCCTCAAGCCGAAACACACCATTCTGGTCTGTCGCCGTGCTGTATGTCTGCATGCTGTCTGCAGCCGACCACAGACGGACCGTAGCCCATGCCACACGTTCGCCATTTGCATCACCATCAAACACCTCACCGCCGACAAACACTTTCACAGTATCTGTCTGCGCAGAACCATCAAGACTATACGACATAAGCGCAAACGCAAAAAGGCTAATTAGATTTGGTATTCTCATAAGCAAGTATCTTATTGGTTAATGATTTGTGTAAATCTCTTTCTATCTGTTCCTTGCTACACCTTACAACTTTTCCCTCTATTGATTTCTGCAAACACGTGTTCGCATTCATACAACAAGGAAGCAAGTTACAATCTAAACATTTTTCTGATAAAAATGAAGACGGAGTCACATAATATTTATAGAACAAATTATTGGGTTTAAACTCTCCCTTTTCAGATATGATGCCAATAGAAAACTTGTCATTAAAATCACGTGCAGTGCACTTGTATACATGTAAATCATAATTTACAACAAATTGTTCCATATTGTCCGTGTAACAAGTAACACAACGACGTATCGAAGTATCTAAATTAACTATGTAACCTTTAGCAATTGCTTTTTCTTTTAGTGCCACGACCTTATCTAATATCATTTCGTTTTCATTAGCTTTCTGCCATACGATATGCGGAGATATCTGTATCTTATTACGGATATCATAATCAAAAGCATCAAGAATCGTCATTGCACGATCTATATTATCCGGTGTATAATTAATTCGTACAACCATGGACACATTCGTTATTTTTCGACATAAAGAATGTATGTTTTTCACTATTACATCATATGAATTAGGCATTGCTTTAGATTTCCTTACCTCATTATGATCTTCTTTGCCACCATCAAGCGTTATCTGAAATTGGTTTAATCCAATCTCGTTCATACGATCCACCATCTTATCATCAATAAGACTTGCGTTCGTAGTAATACTTTGATAAAAAATTACATCATTCTCAGCACACCATTTCTTTACTTTTTTTGAGAAAGGATAAATGATATTATCAAAACACAACAAAGGTTCTCCACCAAACCAGTCAACCACCAAACTTGTTAGATGTTTTTCTGTTATTTCTTTTTTTAAAAACTCAAAAATACAATTTGCCTGTTCCTTAGACATTCTTGAATATTTGTGAGTTTCATAGCAATACCAACATCTAAAATTACAGTTGATTGTAGGCAATATAGTTAAACGCATCAGCTTACTTTGATAACGCTTTACAATATCAGCATACCGGATACTTTCAACCTCGTTCCTATCTTGTTCTACTAAAAAGCCTTTTTCTGCCAATAATGATGTTATGTCAGAAGGAATGTTTTCAATAGTACCATTTATCAGACATTCTTTTAACTCTGAATCTATTTCTAAGAATGACTCAGACAACAAGTGATACATGTATTCACGTTCACAATATGAATAGAAATAGGTATAAAAACTAACTTTCAACATTTTGGAATATTAATAATTATCTATTATTGCAGAGAGAGGAAGAATTCCTCTCCCAACAATAGATTTTATATTATAGTATATATAGTTTCATGGAATCATGAACTACCAAAAGTCACTTTAAAAGCCCAAAACAAAAGCGATTATGGTTTACCATCTGGTTTATATGGCTTTTCTGATGTTTCCATACATATTTGGCCATTTGAACACATACAGTTCTTTGCTTGGTTATCATTGATTCCAAGACCATAACATGAACAGCCTGACAAACGATTAATATTACCGTATGAAATATCTATACCACCATAAACCATTGCTAGTTCTTCTGTGCTAAGCAATTCACCGGATTGCACAATGTTTTTAATCTTCATAGATTTCTCTTTTTAGTTGTTTATAAATACCCGCTTGGTCTCAACGCTCCTTCAAACATTTGAGCATAAAGACATTTCTACACAAAGGTTCGGACTTACCTTTTGTAACATATCAAAGCCACTGTTAGGATTGTACTTCTCCTGTGACTAAACATATATCACTATAGTGTATATCGTGTTTGAATCTTATCAAATATTCACTACTTTTTTATATATTAATTTTCTGTTTTCAGTATATATAGTAATAGTAAAACACCCATTTTCAAAATTTTGAAGAGGATATATTAATCTATCACCATTTATAACAGACAAATTGTTTTCTGAGACAATGATCATTCCATCTTTTTCTATTGTAACAGAGATATTATTATAAGAATCCATAAAAAGAATACACAATGTTGTTTTTTCTTTACTAGGAGAATGGTGCGGACGTCCACTAGGCGGATTGTTACTTTCGCCCAAACTTACCTGAGGATTTGGGTTGTCCAAACCATTGGGTATTTGCAATATTATATTTTGTGCCATAACTTTTATATTTAGCAATAGCATAAAGTTTAACAATAACAATAGTTGTTTCATCATATAATCTTTTCTTTAGTTATATTCGGTTGCAAAAATAATTATTTTTTTATACAAAACAAATACTTAAAAAATTATATCGGACAACGGAAAAACGTAACACACTGATAATCAATAGCGGCGTTTCAAAAACGCACTGAAAATGTCCAAAAGTTTCTTTAATACATTTTATAATTTATAAAAAATAATGTAGTTTTGTAAAGAAAAAGAAATTTTAAGATATGAAATACAACCAATTTTTACTTCTATTACTGCCGGTTATTTGTTCTTGCTCTCAAAACAAAACAATGGACAAGCTAACACAAACAGATAGTTTGTTAGATAGACTGGAAACAGATTCTGTCAAGAAGATGCTGTGTGGTATAGACACATTGAACACATCACAAGAGTCTAAAGTATATTACAAACTACTATATTCGCAGTATCAATATATCGTTGACGACAATTTTCAAGACACCACCCTGCTGAATGACTGCATAAGATTCTATGAAAAGAAAAGTGATAAAGAGAAACTGGCTCGTTCATATTATTATAAAGGTGAATGCTGTTTCAGAAACAAAGACATACAAAAAGCTCTTTTCTATGAAAAATATGCTGAGTACATACTAAAAAAAGGCGACCTCACAAATAAAAGAAACCTTATATTATATCAGAAGATATGCGAAGGCTTATCCTTTATCAATATACAATTTGGTGAATACCGCTTAGCCCTACATTATGCGAAACTGGCTTTGCATAGCCTCAAGAAACTCGACGACAAAAGATACCAAGCCTACGAGTTAGGCATGATGTCGGCATGTTATAATCAACTGAAACAATTGGACAGTACAGCCATCTGCCTGTCTGAATGTGTTTCACTGCTTCCTCATACCGATGTTAATTGCAGAGGATATATATTCAGCATTCTAACACATTACTATTTAGATAAGGACAAAAGAATTGCAAAGCAATATCTGGACAGTTCGTTTTGCTACACAAAAGACGCACTGACTTATCTTGAATCAGGAAACTATTACTATGCTATAAACAACAAGAAAAAGGCAGAAACAGAATGGAAAAGCGGACTCGTTTACGCTGACCAGCATTTTATTACTGCACAAATATACAGGAAACTGGCAGAAATGCATAAAGAGAATGGCGATATGGCTGGCTACTCCTACAATATAGAGAAAGAAGTGAAAGAAAAAAGTAAGATTTATGAAATAAACAACGGGGTAAAAGTAGGAGAAATACAGTTAGGAGCAACCAACTCTTTCTTCATAAAAAGACTTTTAAGCAATGTTGAATGTATTATATATACAATTATCGCCGCTTTTTTGTGCATGGCAATTATTGCTTATATAAAATTCCGATTATACAAAAAGGGCATAAAACGGAAACATAACAAATCAATGTCTGAAAAAACAGAAGAATTACAAACAACCTCTACAGAACTGAAGCTGGCTAAGGCGCAGATCAAGTCGCTGAAAAAGGAAAGTGCAAAGAAATCGGACAGGATAGAGAAACTGAACAACGACATAATGGTGGCATCGCAAAGCAGCGAAGCGAACGCACGATGCGGCAAGGAACTATACCTACATATCAAGAATGGCGGCACAACCGTGACGTGGACCAAGCAAGACTACGAGCTGTGCATGGCTTACTGCAAGATAGAGTTTGCGGAGACAATGGCGGAGATAGAACGCAGCTACGGTAATATCGCTCCCCGAAAACAGCTTATCATGCTGCTGCAACACCTCAACTACGACTACGCTACCATAGGCAGGGTGCTCGGCATAAACAGCGACTCTGTAAGAAAGAACATTGCACGCATCACGCCGCTTACGAAATAAGCGTGACGCGCACAGACCGATAAGAACGAAACCGAAATAAGGTATTGGCTTCAGCGGCTTCTACAAAAAATAGACTTGGGATGTAACGATTTGCACCGTTGCATCCCAAGTCTTTTTTATGTGTTATGATATGTGAGTCTTAGAAGAAGAGGTAGCGGTTGTCCACTACGTTTGCCTTGATGTAAAGCTCGTTCATGAAGTTGCCAGCCATCTGCATCTGACGCTGACGGAGACGCTGCATCTCCGACTTCTCGTCGTACTTAGCAGGACGCTGTGTCTTGTTTGTTACCTGGAACACGTAAACACCAGCGTTGCCCTTAACCGGATGCTTAGAGAACTTGCCCTTTGCAGTAGCTGCGATAGCACCGCTCAGAGCCGGCTCGCTTGCTCCTGTTGCTGCTACGAACACCGGAGCAGCGAATGTAACCTGGTTAACCGGAGCTACTGTAGCACCCTTTGCCTTAGCGTCAGCCACCGACTTGACAGTCTTTGCCTTAGCCATGAGCTGCTCAGCCTTCTTGTCCTTGATAACCTCTGCCTTTACGAACTCCTTAACCTGAGCGTCGTCGAGCGAGCGATAGCCGATCGGGTTGATGTTGTCGAGAACCACAATGAGGAGGTGGTCGTTGTCGCCGCACTCGTAGAGTGAAGAAACGGCACCCTTCTTAGCCTCGAACAACCAACGGAGAGCATCGCGTGTAGAGTGGATGCCTGCGAGGTAGTGCTCAGCTGTTGTGATGTCCTTGCGCTCCTGAACGTTGTAGCCGCTCTTTGCAGCGTTCTTCAGGAGGTCCTCTGCTGTGAGGTTAGCGCTTACGAATGAGCTGAACTTGTTGTAAGCTGCAGAGTATGTATCCTTTGTGAAGGTGATGTTCTTCTTAACAACGGCTGCTACGTACTTTGTAGTCATTGCCTTGCGGTCTACTACCTGGAGCACGAGGTTGCCCTGAGCGAGTGTGAGGTTCTTGAGTTCGCCAGAAGCCATTGTGTTGAGGCTCTCGATATAGTTCTTTGTGTCCTTGTCGATAGACGGAGCGCTCTGATACTGACGTGTTGTCATCCATGTCTTCTCGCCGGTCTGACCGTACTTCTTGGCTACAACCTCGAAGTCGGCACCAGCCTTAATGGCGTTGAGGATAGAGTCGGCGCGTGTAGCAGCCTCGGCTGCTGTAGCACCGCCTACCTGGATGGCGCGGAACTGGATTGAGTCGGGAAGTTCGCGCTTTGCAATGAGCTTCACGAGGTTGAGTGTGTTATCGTTCTTGTTCTCGATCACCTTGCTTGTAGAGCCTACAGCCATTGAGTCGAGACGCTGTGCGATGTCAGAAGGAAGGGCTTCCTTCTTAACAGGAACGCCGAGGTAGCTAACGAGCGATGTGCTCTTGCGCACTACGTCAGACGGGTCGGCTGCGGCTGCGAGCTCTGCGCTGTAGCCTGCGAACTCCTTCTGGAGAGCTGCGCGGTCGGCTGCAGAAGCCTTTACCTGAACGTCGATGTACTTGATGTCGCGTGTCTCTACGTACTGCTTGAAGCGCGGCTTCATCTCGTCGTACTTAGCCTTGAGGTCGGCGTCGCTTACTTTGATCTTGCTGTCGTCGATGCTTGAGTAAGGGAAGGCTGCGAGCTGCACCTGGCTCTCCTGGTTCTGCTCGTTGAACGCCATCTTAGCCTCTATCTTGTTTGAGAGGAAGCAGTGAGCGAACAGACCCTGGTACTTCTGAGAGAGGAGCTGCTGGCGCAGAGTTTTCTCTACGAATGTCCAGTACTTGTAAATTGTATCGTACTGCTTAGCCATCTGCGGGTTGGCTGTCTGCTGTGTCTTGTACTCGGCGAGGAACTTCTTAAGAGCGTTAACGTCGAAACGACCTGTCTGCTGGTTGAAGAACGGAGTCTGCTGAAGCATAGGGTTGGTACCCTCGGTGAGAACCTGCTGGAGCTCAGCGTCTGTTACTGTAAGACCGAGCTTGTGTGCCTCGTTCTCTATGATCTTGGTCTGAACGTATGTGTTCCAAACCATGTCCTTAACCTGGTTGAGCTGGTCTTCGTTGAGGTTTTCCTGTCCCTGCTGCATCTTGAGCACTTCTGTGTACTCGTCTACAAGTTTCTGGAACTCTGTTACGTTGATTTTCTCGCCCAACACCTCGCCTACCTGCTGATGCTTGTCAGCGCTTGCAGAGTCGCATGAGCGGAACGCCTCTTCGGCGATGAAAGAGAAAAGGCCTAAGCCGATAATGCCTATCAGCAGTGCGCCTTTGCTTCTGATTTTTCCTAATGCTGCCATTTTTTTGTTTTTATTTTTTATTTATTATTTCGTTAGATGTAGGTTCGTGCATCTGTCCTGCAGCTGCTGCGAAGCCTGCCCTGCAAGGCGACTCGCGGCGTAACGCCACAAAATGCGTACAAAAATACTAATTTATTGCCAAACAAGGGCACGTTTGCACGAAAAAGTGAGTTTAGCGGTTAACTTTTAGCTTTACCAACTCTATTTTCGTCATAGTGCTCTTGATAATGCGGAACTCGTAACGGCCTATGGTTATCACTTCGTTGAGCTTCGGGAAGCTCTGGTACTCGTGCAGTATATATCCGCCTACGGTCATGTAGTCGTCGCTTTCGGGCAGACCAAGGTCGAAGAGTTCGTTCACCTTATCTATCTCCAGACGGGCTGAGAGCATATACTCGTTGTCGCCCACCTGCGTAGCGATGTACTTCGTGCTGTCGTGCTCGTCCTCGATGTCGCCGAATATCTCCTCAACGATGTCCTCGAGCGAGACGATGCCGCTCGTTCCGCCGAACTCATCAATCACCACTCCGAGGCTCTTCTTCTGCTGCAGGAAGATGTGCATGAGCTTCTGCGCAGCCATCGTTTCGGGCACAAACGGCATCTTGCAGACGCACTGGCGCCAGTTGTCGCGGTTGCGGAACATTTCGGAGCTGTGTATGTAGCCGATGATATGGTCGATGTCGCCCTCGTAGACGATAATCTTCGAGTTGCCGCTCTCCACGAACTTCTGCATCAGTTCGTCGACGGTGCAGTCGTTGACGTCAACGGCGTTCACCTCAGTACGCGGCACCATACAGTCGCGCACCTTGCAGTCGGAGAAGTCGAGGGCGTTCTGGAATATCTTCACCTCCTCGTTAATCTCCTCGTCGCTATGTGCATTCTCGATGCTCGACTGCACGAGATAGTCGAGGTCTACCTTAGAGAAGCCTTCGTCGTCGGCTTCAGCCTCCATGCGTATGCCCACAATGCGCAGCAAGCACTTCGACATAAGCGTAGAGAAGCGGCTTATAGGCCACAGGAGGATGTAGAAAAGATAGGCTGGCACGGAGAATACGGACAACAGGCGGTTGGCGTTGTTCTTGAACAGAATCTTAGGCAAGAACTCTCCTGTGAAAAGAATGACGAGTGTGGAGAGCAACGTGTCGGCTGTCACCTTCATGCCGTCGTCGAGCGAGCTGAAGATAGTGCTGTCAAAGAGGCGTGCCACAAGGATACCATACACCACAAGCACGATATTGTTGCCCACAAGCATCGTGCTTACAAAGCCATTGGGATGATTGTAGAATTTGGAAATGATTTTCTTCGCAATGCCATTTCCTTCGCGATCCATCTCGGCGAGCATTCGGTTGCTCGACACGAACGCTATCTCCATTCCTGAAAAGAATGCCGACAGCGCCATTGTTACGGCTATGCTAATTAAAAGAGGTATGTCTGTTTCCAATTTTGAGTTTTGAGTTTTGAGTTGTGCGCTATGCGCATTTTGAGTTTCTGAATTTTGAGTTATGAGTTATGAATTCAAAATTGAATAATTCAAAATCGGCGATGCCGACAATTCAAAACTCAAAACTCAACATACTATTGCCGCAGTCGGCGCTGCGGCTTAATTTGCTGACGCATAGCAGCCTTTACAGTGTCGGGGGCGGTAGTTATTGTGTCGCCATCGCTTGAGAGCTGTCCCTTCTCGAACGAACCAGATGTGTTCGAAACGTAATAGTTGGTCATGCGCTCGTCGCTACGGAAATAAGCTCCCTCAAGCGTTCTTTCAGGAGTAACAAGCTTAGAGGGCTTGTTCGAATAGAGTTCGTGAGCCGCTTCGTCCCAAAAGAGCTGCTCGCTGTTGAACTTCAGTCCGTCCTTGGTGAGTACGCTCACACGGCTACGCAGTTCCCACAGCTTCTTCTGGTCGTAATAGTAAGCTGTATCTGCCTGTATGTACGACTGCACATGGAACTTCTCGTCGAACTGCTCGAAGAACACGCCCTTCTCGAAGATCCAGCGCGACGGGTTGCGCACGGTGTTCACCTCCCAACGCTCCGTCACGATGCGATATTTTATGACACCCGAGTCAGAGATTAGGGTGTTGACGCCGTAACTCGTCATCATTGACACCGAGTCGCGGTCGTGTATGGCTGGCGCCGTGTGCTCCTTCTGCTCTTCGCAAGAAGCAAGCGTTACGATGCACAACATAATGATTACTATGTACTTGGATAGTCTCAATGCTTATTCAGAATAGAATTGTTTTCTGTTACTCCATCTTCCACTTGGCGAACCAACGTTCGTTGAACGTCAGACCGATATTGATGCGGAACGAGTTCTCTGTGACGAATGTCTTCGAGTCCTGACGCACCCACTGTGCCGAGATATTAAGCAGCGAGCGGTTGTTGTAGCCGTTTACGATAGGAATGCCGAAGCCAGCGCTCACGCTGTACTCCTTAGGTCCGTTCTGACCCTTTATCTTCAGATAATCGGTAGCATACGATGCACCCATGCGGTAGTGAACACGCTTGAAGAAGCTGCGGCTGCGCTCGTCTGGACAAAACTCGCCGCCTACAGTCATCTTATGACGGTCGGCAAACTGTCCGCTTACCAGTTCGTAGCTGTTTGTAGAGGTGTCGAACTTAGGATAAGCCACCGACGACCACTTCTGCAGTGTGTAGTCGGCACCTACGCGCCAGCGGTTTGCGTGGTTCCACATAAGACCTACGCCGTAGCTGTGAGGCAACTCCAAACCGTTGCCGATAGAGTATGTAGCTGTGTCGGCAACTGCGGTCTGCGCATTGGTCGATATAATCTGACACTTCGGGTTTGAACTGAGTTTGTGACCAAGTCCGTAGGTTACGCCCAAAGTGATGGCGTCGTTCTTCGTAATCTTCTGAGTATACTGCATACCGAAGTCGAGCTTATAGTTGTGCACCTCGGCTGTGTAGTACTTGGAAAGCGTGTTGGCATACGCATCGGTGTAAGAGTTGACAACCGAGCGACTATAGTCACCCCAGAGATATGCAGCATTAACACCGATAGCGAAGCCCTTGAACGGACTCCAGCCCAAACCCAAGTAAACCTGGTGCAAGCCACCCGTACCAGAATATGTATTGGTGGCTTTCACTACAGATGTGCTTCCGTCTGTGCTGTTGAGCGCCTTAGCGTTAGAATATGAATAGCCGATGTTGCTGAACGGCAGCAAGCCGAAGCTCAAGCCGAGACGCTTTGCAAGGCGGAAGCCAGCTATTACATACTCGAAGTTGGCGTTCTTGGCGTTCACCTTCACGCCGCTCTCGCTATAGTTTGTGATCTGACCCGATATGCCAGCGTCGAAGATGAACGACAGCGAGTCGATGGTTGCATACGACGCAGGGTTAAGACTGTTAACCTGGTTGTGCTCGTTGAAACCGATGCCGAGTCCGTTCATGCCACGATTGAAGCCACCCGACTGCTCGCCGAGCGTGCCCAAACCATACTGACTATAGGGTGAATTAGTGCCGCTTTGAGCCGCAGCAACCAAAGAAACCGCAGCAAAGAGGACTGTTGTGAGTGCTTTCCTCATTTATTTTATCTAATTAGATTTTAGAAATGCTATTATATATAATATGTATATAGAGGTGTTTTTATAACCCTTTGTAGGATAATGCTTGCAAAATTATCGAAAAAAAACGAGATAATGGCAGAAAAGTGAGAAATTAAAGTTATTTTTGCACCATGAAACTATTTGAAAGGTTATTTAAATACATATCATTAGCGATTTTGCTGTGTTTTTTCTCCCCTATCACAGCTTCTTCACAGGACAACAAGCCGACTCAACAAGCCGACTCAATAGAGATAAGTCTGCTGACATGCGGACCGCGCCAGCAGGTGTACAGCATGTACGGACATACCGCAATACGCTTTCTTGACAAGCAGAGCGGCAGAGACCTCGTCGTCAACTACGGCGTGTTCTCGTTCGATAAGCCCTACTTTGTGCTGCGCTTCGTATTCGGACTCACCGACTACGAGATTGGCATCAACACCTTCGAGATGTTCAGCTGGGAGTACGGAAGCACGGGATGCGGCGTAAGACAGCAGGTGCTCAACCTGACTGCGCAGGAGAAGATGGCGATAGCACAAGCCATCGACCGCAACTACGAACCGCAGAACCGCGTGTATCGCTACAACTTCTTCTACGACAACTGCACGACACGTGCCCGCGACATTATCGTGAACAACCTGAGCGGCAAGGTCGTTTATGAAGCCTCTGCACAGTACCCGTCGTTCCGCGAGTTGATACACCTCTACAACGAGGAGCACCGCTGGGCACGCTTCGGCAACGACCTGCTTCTCGGCGTAAAAGCCGACCGCAAGACAACGTTCGAACAGCAGCAGTTTCTGCCCGAGCGTCTGTCGGACGACTTCGAACACGCAGTGATCGTGAACACCGACGGTACAAAGCGCAAGCTCGTGAGCCGCTCGTTCTGGGTGCTGGAACCGGCAGCTAAGGATATCAATGCCGAACAGGCAAGTCTGAACGCATTTGACATTCTCTCCCCGATGGTCTGCCTCGGCGCTTTCGCACTGCTCACACTGGTAGTAGCAGCAATAGAACACCGCCGCAAGCGCCTTGTTTGGGCGTTCGATGCAGTGGCAATGCTCCTCACCGGTGCATGCGGACTGATACTGTTCGCCATGATTTTCTCGCAACATCCTACGGTAAGCCTCAATCTGCAGATACTTCTGCTCAACCCGCTCAACCTCTTCATGCTGTACAGCGTGACAAAGGCGGCACGCCGAGACCGCATACACTGGTGGATAAAGACATGGAGCGCGATGATAATTCTGCTGCTTTTGGGCAGTTTTATGCAGTCGTATGCAGAAGGCGTGACAATTGTGGCACTATCTTTGCTATTAAGAAATATATTGAACATATATACATTTTATAATAAGGGCGACAGACAGCCCAAGCATAAGGCATAAGACACGAATATGAACAAATACATATCGACGATAATGATGTTGGCGGCACTTGCCGGCACAGAGCTGCAAGCACAGACTCTGCAGTCTGCGCCGCGCCTTGTTGTGAACATCACCATCGACCAGCTGCGCACCGACTATATAGAGCATTTTTCTCCGCTTTACGGCGAGGAAGGCTTCCGCAAACTGCTGCAGAACGGCTGTGTCTATGAGGCTGCCAACTACCCCTTCTCGCCCGTAGACCGCGCTTCGGCAATAGCCACTATCGCTACCGGCGCTACTCCTCACTACAACAACATCGTAGGCACTAAATGGCTCGACCGCAACACGTTACGCCCTGTATTCTGCACCGACGACGAGACATATAATGTGTCGCCGCAGAAGATTGCCACCACCACAGTAAGCGACGAGCTGAAGATATTCACCAAGGGCGCCGCCCTCGTCTACTCGACCGCTATGGAGAAGGACGCCGCCGTGATCTCGGCAGGTCATGCAGCCGACGGAGCGTTCTGGCTGAACGAGAAGACCGGACAGTGGACCACCTCTACATATTACTCTAAAGGCGCGCAGGGATTCGTGCGTGCATACAACAGCATCTCGCAGAAGCGTACCAACGGCGACAACGACGCTGTTGCCGACCTTTCGGTGGCTTGCATCAACGACTTGCAGCTCGGACGCGACAATATTACCGACATGCTGTCTGTCACCTTGTCAGCAAAATGCACCGATGTCACCCACTGGCAGACAGAAATGGAGATAGTATATCTGAAGCTCGACCGCACTTTGGCCTCGCTCGTGAAGCGCATTGAGGACAAAGTGGGCCGCGACAACGTGCTTTTCGTACTCACAAGCACCGGATATACCGAAGACCAGCAGCCCGACTACGAGCGTTTCCGCATTCCTTCGGGCACATTCTACATAAACCGCACATGCAACCTGCTCAACATGTACCTCGGCGCCATCTACGGTCAGGCGAAGTACGTAGAAGCAAGTTTCCACAACCAGATATATCTCGACCACAAACTGCTCGAGCAGCGCCACCTCAGCTACACCGACGTCATCACACGTTCGAAGGAGTTGCTCGTGCAAATGTCTGGCGTGCGCAGTGTTACGACAAGTCCATACAGTCCGGCAGTGTCGGGCGACCTCTTTGTGGAGACCGCTCCGGGCTGGCAGATTATAAACGAAGACACCAACGAGAAATACTTTTCGCGTGCCGCCTTTGTACCCTTCCCCATCATCCTGTACGGAAGCGGAATAAAGGCAGAGCACATCAAGACACCGGCCACTGTAGACCGCATTGCGCCTACTGTAGCCAAGGCTATTCGTATACGTGCGCCTAATGCCTGTTCGGTTGCGCCATTGCAATAAAAATCAACTTACACATATATTAATGGCGATATATGGATTTTTTTTAGTAATTTTACACCCGAATAAGTATTTAAGGAAAAAATAAAAATAATATACAATGAATTTCAACAAATTTTTACAGTCATTGTTTGGCAACAAGTCATCAAAGGACATGAAGCTTATCCAGCCACTCGTAGATAAAGTGAAGGAAGCATATCCAGAGATCAAGGCGCTGAGCAACGACGAATTGCGCGCACGCACCAAAGAACTGCAAAAGTACGTTCAGGACTCTGCCAACGAGCAGAAGGCAAAGATTGCCGAGCTCAAGGCTAAGATTGAGGACACACCTATCGACGAGCGCGAAAGCATCTTCAACGCTATCGACAAGTTGGAGAAGGAAGTGCTCGAAATCTACGAGAAGGCACTCAACGAAGTGATGCCGGTAGCTTTCAGCATCGTGAAAGACACAGCACGCCGCTTCGCAGAGAACGAGGAGACAGTAGTAACAGCCACCGACTTCGACCGCGAGCTCGCTGCCAACCCGAAGAACGACTTCGTAACCATCGACGGCGACAAGGCTATCTATCACAACCACTGGACAGCAGGCGGCAACGACCTGAAATGGGAAATGGTTCACTACGACGTACAGCTCTTCGGCGGTATCGTACTGCACCAGGGCAAGATTGCGGAGATGGCTACCGGTGAGGGTAAAACTCTCGTGTCTACACTCCCAGTATTCCTCAACGCTCTTACCGGCAACGGCGTTCACGTCGTAACCGTCAACGACTACCTCGCAAAGCGCGACTCTGAGTGGATGGGCCCGCTCTATATGTTCAACGGACTCTCTGTCGACTGTATCGACAAGCACCGTCCCAACTCGCCTGAGCGCCGCAAGGCTTACATGGCAGACATCACATTCGGTACGAACAACGAGTTCGGTTTCGACTACCTTCGCGACAACATGGCAATCTCGCCTGCCGACCTCGTACAGCGCAAGCACAACTACGCCATTGTCGATGAGGTCGACTCTGTGCTTATCGACGACGCACGTACTCCGCTTATCATCTCTGGACCTATCGCCAAGGGCGACGACCAGATGTTCGAGGAGTATCAGCCGCTTGTAGAGCGCCTCGTAGACGTTCAGCGCAAGCTCGCCACACAGTATCTTGCTGAGGCAAAGCAGCTCATCAGCGAGGGTACTGCCAACAAGGACCAGAAGAAGATTGAGGAAGGATTCCTCGCATTATACCGTTCTCACAAGGCTCTCCCGAAGAACAAGCCGCTTATCAAGTACCTCTCTGAGGAGGGTATCAAGGCAGGTATGCTCAAGACCGAGGAGTACTACATGGAGAACAACAACCGCCACATGCCGGAGGCTGTAGAACCGCTCTACTTTGTTGTAGACGAGAAGCTTAACAGCTGCGACCTTACCGATAAGGGTACAGCATGGCTTGCAGCACAGGTGAACGACAACGAGCTCTTCGTGCTGCCCGACATCACTTCAGAGCTCTCGGCTCTTGAGAACGAGAAAGACCTCAGCGAGCAGGAGCGCCTCGACAAGAAGGACGCCATGCTCAACCACTACGCCGTACAGTCGGAGCGTGTACATACCCTGCAGCAGTTGCTGAAGGCTTACACCATGTTCAACAAGAACGACGAGTACGTTGTTATGGACGGCGAGGTGAAGATTGTCGACGAGCAGACAGGCCGTATCATGGAAGGCCGCCGCTGGAGCGACGGACTCCACCAGGCTGTAGAGGCTAAGGAGCACGTAAAGGTGGAGGCAGCCACACAGACATTCGCTACCATCACACTGCAGAACTACTTCCGTATGTACCACAAGCTCGCCGGTATGACCGGTACTGCTTCTACTGAGGCAGGCGAGTTCTGGGACATCTACAAGCTCGACGTTGTAGAGATTCCTACAAACCGTCCGGTGCTCCGCAAGGACCTCGACGACCGTGTATACAAGACCAACCGCGAGAAGTATGCAGCCGTTATCGACGAAATTGTAGAGATGCGCAACAGCGGTCGCCCTGTTCTCGTAGGTACCACATCTGTAGAGTTCTCTGAGCTTATCTCTAAGATGCTCAACATGCGCAAGATTCCTCACCAGGTGCTCAACGCCAAGCTCCACAAGAAGGAGGCAGACATCGTGGCAGAGGCTGGTCGCAGCACAAAGGGCATGGTAGAGATCACAGAAGAAGACGGCAGCAAGCACTTCGAGGAGCGCATGCTCGGCGCCGTAACCATTGCTACCAACATGGCAGGTCGTGGTACCGACATCAAGCTCACCAAGGAGGTTAAGGAGGCAGGCGGTCTTGCCATCATCGGTACAGAACGCCACGAGAGCCGCCGCGTCGACCGCCAGTTGCGTGGTCGTGCAGGTCGTCAGGGCGACCCGGGTAGCTCTGTGTTCTACGTATCGCTCGAGGACAAGCTCATGCGTCTGTTCGCTTCAGAGCGCATCGCAAGCCTCATGGACCGTCTCGGTTTCAAGGAGGGCGACCGTATCGAGAACCCGATGATCTCTAAGAGCATCGAACGCGCACAGAAGAAGGTTGAGGAGAACAACTTCGGTATACGTAAGCACCTGCTCGAGTACGACGACGTGATGAACAAGCAGCGTACCGTAATCTACGAGAAGCGCCGCCACGCACTCATGGGCGAGCGTATCGGCATGGACATTACCAACGTCATCTGGGACCGCGTAGTGAACATCATCGAGACAAACGACTACGCCGGATGCCGCGAGGACTTCCTCAAGGTCCTGGCTATGGAGTGTCCGTTCAGCGAGGAGGACTTCGAGAACGTACGCCACGACGAGCTTGAGGAGCGTGCTTTCCAGAGCGCAATGGCTACTTTCAAGCGCAAGACCGACCGCATCGAGAGCGTTGCTTGGCCTATCATCAAGGAGGTTGAGGAGAACCAGGGCGCTATCTACGAGCGCATCATGGTGCCTATCACCGACGGCAAGCGCGTTTACAACATTCCGTGCAACCTCAAGGAGGCTTACCGCACAGAGGGTCGCGACGTTGTTAAGCAGTTCGAGCGCGTCATCATGCTCCACATCATCGACGACTGCTGGAAGGAGAACCTACGCCAGCTCGACGAGTTGCGCCACAGCGTGCAGAACGCTTCTTACGAGCAGAAAGACCCGTTGCTCATCTTCAAGCTCGAGAGTGCTAAGCTCTTCGACTCGATGGTGAACGACATGAACAACCGCATCGCTTCTATCCTCACACGCGGACAGATTCCTGAAATGCAACAGCAGCAGGAGGTGCGCGAAGCAGCTCCCGAGGAGCGTACACAGCGCCAGCAGTACACTGAGCAGAAGGCCGAACTCAACGACCCTGCACAGCAGGCTGCTGCTAACCACGACACTCGCGAGAACATCGAAGAGAACCACACTCCGCTGGTTAAGGACAAGCTCCCGGGACGCAACGACCCGTGTCCTTGCGGAAGCGGCAAAAAGTTCAAGAACTGCCACGGCAAGGGTCTTGAGTAAAGAAATCGCATAAGAATTCTAAGCTTAAGAAGGCTTAGAAAGGCTTAGAAATACAATAGCAAAAAGGCTGAGTTCCGAATTGGAACTCAGCCTTTTTTGTTTATCCCTCTACAGCCGAAATCGTTACGTCCGTAAACTTGTCCATGTATTCAATAACGCGCAGTGTGTCGGTAGTGCCACGCTTCACCTTCAGCTGTATATCCGCCTCGATGAACTCGCCCTGCGATGTACGGCGCTCCTTAATCTGATAGGTCTGCACGTCCATTCCGTCGTATCGCATGCTTGCTATCACCTGCCGCACGCTCTCTATCGACGTAGCCGAGAACGACACCTCTACGCTTGTGGTGCCGAGCTGCGGAATCATGGCGTTTATCACCTCCAAGCCAAGCAGCACCATCGCCGTAGCCAGCGTCGCAGCAACGTACATGCCTGTGCCGCAAGCCAGACCTATCGCCGCCGTAACCCATAGTCCGGCTGCCGTAGTGAGTCCGCGCACCACGTTCTTCTGAAAGATGATGGTTCCGGCACCCAAGAAACCGATGCCCGACACCACCTGCGCCGCCACACGCGACGAGTCCTTCAGGTCGAAGCCGAAGCCGAACTGCGAAACGACGCAGAACAGCGCACTGCCCAACGCCACAAGAAAATGGGTGCGGAAGCCCGCCTCCTTCGCTCTATACTCGCGCTCAAGACCAATCGCTCCGCCAAGAACAAGAGCGAGCGAGAGCCGCATAATCAAATCAATATACGAAGTCTCCATAATCGTTCCTCCTTTTGCTTTTATAATCAGATCGTAGTTTAATTGAAAATACAAACTTACATAAAATTGACGAATAAAACGAGAGTTTTTATTGTAAATAGTCCTTTGGCTGCGCTATCCATGCTTATTTAGAAGAAAATAGAGGGCAAAACTTGCGCTATTCCAAAGAAGTTGTATCTTTGCAGACGAATCTAAATATTAAGAATTATGAAGAACAACAAATATGTTGTGCATATATATAATGTGTGCAACGTTCTGATGCATGAAAAAATGAAGCCCTTTATATTATTGTTGACACTTGCTTGTATCGTTTCGTGTGGAAGCAATCGTCGTGCAAATGCGTTTCTGTCGCATATTGATACCCTATATCAGCAGAATCCTGCTGAAGCCATTATTGCTATAGATAGTTTTATGTCATGCCACAATGGTATGTCGCAACATAATCGTATGCTTCTGACTCTATATCGTTTAAGGGCTCAGAATTCTGTCGGTGAGCCGTTCGCTTCTGATTCTCTGGCACGTAAAGTGGTGGAGTATTTCGACGACAACGGCAGCGTTGAAGAGCAAATGTCCGCCTATTATGTGCTTGGAAGCGTTTATCGCGACCTTGACAACTATCCAGAGGCGTTGGCCGATTATCAGAAGGCGGTTGCGTTGGCTGACACAACAGACGGCAATAAAAACAACGCTTTCCTCAATCGTGTGTATGGACAGATGGGCGACGTGTTGTTGAGCCAACTTGCTTTCAACGAGGCTGGCGTTGCCTACTCTCTGGCTGTACGTTTTGCTTGTAAAGATAAGGATACGCTTGGTGTGTTGCTCTCAAAAGAACAGATAGCTAATGTGCTTTATTTGCAAAATCGGCGAGACGAGGCGTGTAAGTTGAGAGAGTGGCTGCATGATGAATATCTGAAAAACGGTTTTGTACGAGAAGCTTCAAAGGTTCTTGTACCCAATGTGTCTACTCTGCTCGGAAGAGGCAAGGTGGAAGAGGTGGGTCGTATATTACGCTCTTACGAAGAGCATTCTGGAGATGTGGATAGTCTGGGCAATGTAGTTAGTGGACTTGAAAAATACTATAACGACAAAGCCAATTATCTTTTGGCTAAATCGGATGTGTCAGGTGCTTTGGGTTATTATCGGAAAGGCATGCGCTCTACCGACGACCACGAATACAGAGAAGCGTTTCTGCGAGGACTTGCGCAAACTTACAAGAAACTGGGCTTGTCCGATTCCGTAGCTAAATACTCTGAGCTTGCTCGCCGTGAAAACGATTCTGCCTATGTCGAACTGTCTACGTTGAGAATGCAGCAGATGCAAGCGGCATACAACTATAGCAGTAAGGAAACAGAGGCGCTTGTGGCTAAAAGCAAGGAGGCAGAAGCCACAACACGATTAAAAATGGTTGTGCTCTCATTCCTCGTGTTGTTGTCTGTGTTGGCGTTGCTTTTTTTGAGAGAAAGGCACAAGAAATCAATGGAGCGCATACGAAGAATGCTACAGATACAACAGTTGGAGGCAGAGAACGAATCAAAAAGAAACAACCTTCTTGCACTCGAACAAGGAAAGAAAGACCTCGACATATTGATGTCTAAACAGCAATCAAAGATAAATGCTCTTATCGAAGAGAAGAAAGAATTGGTTGCTAAGCTTCAAGGAAAAGGACGTTCGTCTGCCGATTCGTCCGATGGTACAGACGATCAGAACGGCTCTATAATCAGCTTACTCTGGCATATCGTTGACAAGACTCCGAGAGCCGCTACGAGAAAAGAGTGGAATCAACTGAAACTATACATAGAGGAGTTCTATCCGCAGACTTTTGCTTTGAAATCTGTAGTTAGCCCATTCGAATTTGATGTGATGATCCTTGTCAGATTAGGTTTTAAGCCGTCCGAAATAGCTGTGCTTACAGACAGTTCTTTGCCGAATGTATCTAATGCACGCAAAAGAATGCATGAAAAACTGACAAAATCGAAAGGTTCTGCCAAGGATTTCGATAAGTATATTAAGACACTGATATAGAATTTGTTATAATCTATCAAACTATTTATTTAATGAAGTTTTGTGAAGTATTGTGAACTTTTTGTTAAGCAATAAAAGTCGTTTTTTAAACAAAAGTCGGGCTAATTGTGTTACATTTGCAGCGAACGAAAACAGATAAAAAGAGATTTAAACAAATCATTAACCAATAAGATACTTGCTTATGAGAATACCAAATCTAATTAGCCTTTTTGTGTTTGCGCTGATGTCGTATAGTCTTGATGTTTCTGCGCAGACAGATACTGTGAAAGTGTTTGTCGGCGGTGAGGTGTTCGATGGAGATGCAAATGGCGAACGTGTGGCATGGGCTACGGTCCGGCTGCGGTCAGCTGCAGACAGCACGCAGACATACAGCACTGCGACAGACCAGAATGGTGTGTTTCGGCTTGAGGATATTATCAAGGGCAAGTATAATATGGAGGTGTCTTGTGTAGGCTATGAAACCGAGTCAAGGACAGTCATGGTCGGTAATGACACCATACTTCCGTCATTCGTATTGAAGGAGTCTGCGCACATGCTTAATGAGGTGCTCGTTAATGCTAAATACACAAAGATGAACCATAAGGGCGGTTATGTGGTGCAAGTGAAGGGTAATCCGCTGGCAAAGGTCAGCTCAACAGAGAACTTTTTGAGCACTATTCGTGGCATATCTATATCTGACGATATACGTGTGTTCGGCAAGCAGGGAGTGATAATTGTGCTCAACGACCGTGTGATAAGCTACAAGCAGCTTAAAGAGATACCGACTTCAATGATAGAGCGTATAGAACTTGAACAGCAGGCTCCGTCGGAGTATGTGAGTGGTGGCGTTAAGCCGCCGCTTCTGCGTGTGGTCTTGCGCAATGAACCTGGTCTGTTAGGGTCAGTAGGGCTTTCGTCATGGTATTGTATGGATGAGAGTTGGGCGTTGACGGAGACCGCAAACGCTCTGCTTTCGTTGGGCAAATTCAGTCTGCTCAACAACTTCAGTAACACAAACGGATTCTGGAGGGACGGAATCAAACAGGATGTCTTCTATGCCGACCACGAAACACATCAAAAGTCAGAATCGCGTCAAAAGCTGAAGCGTTCGCTGCAAAACGACTTGAATATGCGTTATAGCTTCACGCCATACGACCATATTGATGTCAATGCCTCGTATTCTACGCAGAAAGAAAGCGGCAAACTTCTGAACACTGGGGATGTTGCGTTGTTCAACGAGCATGGGCATGACTCCAACTACGGCAACGGAGTAAGCGTGAAGATGGTGAAGGGATTGAAGAAGGACGGTGTGAGCAAGGTGTCGGTGAAGGGTTCTTACTCCGAATCGCATTTCAAGGAAGACCGTAAGTACGATGCCTTCTCGTCCGGCGTACAGTTGATGGACATCGACAATGGCAGATACAATGCCGACATCAGCACAATACTTACATACGCTATCGGCAGGAGTCATTCGCTGAAGGCGGGCGTGAACTATAATAGGATATCGGAACTGAACAGCTATAAAAACCTTGGTGGAAACACTGTTAAGTTTATGGACGACACTGACAACAGGCTCTCCGTGGCGCAGACACACGGAATGGTGGAGTATGAGAACACTATAGCTGGCAAGTATTATCTGAAGGCGGAGATGAACTTCGACCATTACAAACTGGGCTACGATGACCATCTTGCCGGTGCACGTATTTCGAATGTCAGCAACGGACTCTATGGCAGCGTGTCTGGTTACATTCCGTTCAATCAGGAAAAGCAGCGCTATCTGAACATGTCGGCGATATACACATTCTCATACCCTAACTACGGCTACTATTCGCCTGTCATAGTGTATCAGAACGACAAACTGTACAACAAAGGCAACCCCGACCTTGATGTCGAGAAGCTGTATATCTTCGAATTGGCATATTCTGCCAACCCCCATCTCAGCATTAATTACGGCTTCTCCCATCGCACCAACTTCGTGAGTGTGTTCATGCATCAGGACTCAACCGATCCGACGGTCTATTATACCTGTCCGGAAAATGCAGGACACGAGAACGTACACAGCTTGGTGCTCAGCTATCGTGTGAATCCGTTCAGAATATGGACTGTAAATGCCATGCTGGTCGGTGAGTACAAGAATACGCATACACCAAACGAGCGTTTTAATGCGGCTACGGCTTTTCTGAGTGTGCACAGCTATGCTCGTCTGACAAACAACACGGGTCTGAAATTGAGGTTCGAATATAAAGCTCCGAGCAAGTCTGTGAACGTAAAGAAATCTGGAAATTACATTCTTAGCTTAGGAGCATACGCTTCATTCTGCAAGAATCATCTTAACATGGACCTTACGGGCTACAGGGCTTTGTGTAACAAAGTGGTGACGACAACGTCAGGAGACGGTTGGCGCATGGAGCGACGCAACAGATATTCTGAATTCAGAATAGCCTATAACCTAAGCTGGAACTTCAACTTCGGCAAAAAGATAAACGGCAGACGTGTGGAGAGTGTAAGCACAAGTGCAAAGGAACGGCCTACACTATAGAGTAGTCGAAAAAATCTACCATATCTTCCAGAAATGCCGTAAGCTGCACATTATGAGCATGATAAAGGCTGGGAGATAGGCCGGGAAAGGAAATATCTTCCAGCCTATCTTCCAGCCTTTGCTTGCTATCTACCAGCAATAATAACCAATATAAGTTTTTTTTACATTCTGTTCTTCAGGCCTTGTCCTACACCTGTGTCCTTTCCAATACGCTGTAACTATTTCATATACCTCTCTGAATACGGAGCAAATTGTAATGCAAAGCGTTTGTGTGCTGCTTTAAGATGTGAGTTGTAGGCATGGTCAGTATAGTTATATTTATAAGGAACGATTTTCCCTTTTCTTAAGCGGACAATACGCCCTTGTTCGTCTATTCGATAGAAGAAAGTATGATAGTAGTTGTCCAAGCATGGATTTTTGTCTTCGTCAAGCCAAGAATTTTCTTCAAATACCTCTAATTTAAGAAGATTACTTTGCTCGTTATATATCCATTTACTTCTTTGAATATCCTCCGTAGGAATATGCCGTTTGCTATTGAAACTGAACTTTATAAATGTGGGAGTAATTTCGTTTATGCCTAAATATAATGCATCTGCGATTTTTCCATCATGCCCATAAGTAACAAGAAATGTTTCATTTGTTTTCCATTCAAAACCAATGCTCTTTATGTTAAAGGCACAGGCAAGGACTTGTGTATATGGTTGACTGACACCGACGAGCCTAACTTCTCTGTTTCGTACCTCTTTACGGTGATAGAAAATATCTCCGAGAAGTTCTTTTACTAAAGTTTCTTTTAGTAGAACACCGCTATCCGGTGGAGCTTGTTGTAAAGTGTAGAAATGAGTATTTATGCTATCTATTTTTTCTACAAGATGCAAAAAACTTACATACCTTGGTTGACATAGACAAGAGGATAGCCCCATTACTATAACCAAGACTATAACGATTGTCAATAAGGAATGTCTCATGTTACTTTATTTTTTTGATCAGTAATCAGATTGTACTAATTAACAAAAACAACCTAAGAATTAATATTGGTACTATCGGACATAGATAATAAAGCCAAGTAGCTCTTAATTTCTTTGAAAGTTGAAACATAAATCTCAACAAAGGTAACAAATAGATAGGATACAACCAGATGGTTAAAGCCATACCAAAACGACATATTTCGTCTATATAAGAGTGAATAGGAGCATCAAAGAAGAATATAGAAACAAAGCATCCCAAGGGCCATAATATCAACGAAGATACCATAAGTATAAAGAACACCTTCTGTAAAACAGTGGGTGTTCCTCCTAATATGCGAGCTATCAGCCCATCATTAGGTTTTTGTTTTATTTCTTCTTTGTCCATACAAAAACAGTTTCGTTACTTTGGGTTACTTTTCAACCCTTTCTCCAATTCCTCAATAGTCGGCATAGATGATTTGAAGTCTTTCGGGAAGAGTTTAGACAGGTGGTATTCAGAGATACCCATCGGCTCCTTGTATGACTCCAAGGCATATTTTGCCTTAATGTTACAAATTTAGATAAAATTTCCGAATTATACGCCAGTTTTATTTTAAAAGATACATTTTTTCTTGCAATGACATTTGCCATGTATCTAAAGCAAAGGCGAGGCAAAAACAATAAAAAACCGAATTACCACGCTGCTGTAATGGCGTTACCGCGCTGCTGTAATGGCGTTACCAAGCCGCTGTAATGGTGTTACCAAGCTACGGTAACGCCATGAGCAATGAGTTTTAATGCGTTAATAGAATAGTTTTTTGTATTTTTGCACCGTCACAAAACACATACACATGAAATATATACTTGCTACAGATTCGTTCAAGGGCTGCATGTCCTCACAGGAAGTGGAGGACGAAATCGCCGAGGTGTTAAACGCGAAGGGCATCGAGACGGTGTGCCTGCCAATGTCGGACGGCGGCGACGGAATGCTTTCGGCGTTCACGGCTGCCACGGGCGGAACATTGGAGCCTGTGTACATACACGACCTGATGATGCGCCGCACGGATGCCCATTATGGCGTGACGCCCGACGGCACGGCGATAGTGGAAGTGGCTCAGGCGTGCGGACTCAGCCTTATCAAGGAGGAGGAGCGCAACCCGATGCGAGCCACCACATACGGCGTGGGCGAACTGCTCGCGAGAGCCATCAAGCGCGGATGCCGCAAATTCGTCATCGGACTCGGCGGCACCGCCACGAGCGATGCCGGCATCGGAATGATAAAGGCACTGGTTGACATCTTCGCACGCGGCAAGAACTTCGACGAGGCGCTGAAGACGGAGCTTGGCGAATGTAGGTTTACCCTCGCCTGCGATGTGGACAATCCGCTGTGCGGCGAGAACGGCGCGGCGCACGTATATGGTCCGCAGAAGGGTGCCACGCCCGAAATGGTAGGTCAGCTCGACCGCCGTGCGCAGCTGTTCGCCGAGAAATCAGCTCTGCACTTCGGCTTCGACCGAAGCGCAGAGTCTGGAGCAGGAGCAGCCGGCGGTCTGGGTTATGCCTTCATGCAGTATCTCGGGGCAGAGATGAAGTCGGGCGCCGACCTGCTGCTCGACATCATCGGCTTCGACGAGAAGATAAAGGGTGCCGACCTTATAATAACTGGCGAAGGCGGCGCCGACCGACAGACGCTCATGGGCAAGTTGCCGCAGCGCATACTGATGCGTGGGCAGCAAACGGGCGTGCCCGTAGGGCTTGTGGCTGGCTGCGTGAGCGACAGGAGTTTGCTCACTGACGCCGGTTTCACATTCGTAGAGAGCATTACGCCCGACGGAATGCCGATTGAGGAGGCTGTAAAGAAGGAAGTGGCAAGCCGCAATCTCCGCCGCTTTGCCGCTTCGCTCGGCTGAAACAGCACAAAGGGAAAATGTGAACAACTTGTGATATTTTATGAATATAGCCGAACCGCTATAAATGCGTAACTTTGCAGCCGAAACATTAATATAGGTATGAAAAAAACATTGTTCACATTTGCCTCAATACTCTTGGCAGCTCAGGCGATGGCGCAGGAGACGCTGTCGCTGGCTCAATGTCTGCAGATGGGTATTGAGCGAAATCTTAATTTGAAAACTTACGAGGGTAATGTGCTTAAAGGCAAGCACAACATCAGCGAGAACCGTTCGCGTCTGTTGCCGCAGATAAACATCGGCGCAGCGCTGAACGACAACTTCACTCCGCCCGTATCAGTAACCGACGGCAGAGCCTACGGCAAACCGTACAACGTGACGAAGACGCTGCAGTACAGCTCGTCGGCGAGTCTGCAGCTGCAGATGCCGCTCTACAGTCAGACGGCGCTCACGGCGCTCGAGATCTCGAAGACGCTCGACCAGCTCAACTCGCTCTCCTACGAGAAGGCGCGCGAGGACCTCATCGTGCAGATAAGCAAGATGTACTACTTAGCGCAGAACACTGAGGAGCAGATCGGCATCATAAAGGACAACATAAAGCGTCTGGAGGAGCTGCGCGACATCACGCAGGCGTTCCACGACAACGACATGGCGCTGAGCGTGGACGTGAAGCGTGTGAACGTGAACCTGGAGAACCTCAGTGTGCAGTACGACAACGCGAAGGCGATGCTCACACAGCAATATAACATGATGAAGTACGTGATAGACTACCCTGCCGAGAAGGACATCACGGTAGAGAAGGCTGACATAGAGGAGGTGAACCTTGCGGCGCTCAGCGGACTGAACGAGAACCTGTACGAGCTGCAGCTGCTCAGAACGCAGCAGACGCTTGCCGAACAGCAGAAGAAGCTCGCCAAGAGCGGCTACCTGCCCACGCTGGCGCTCACCGGCAACTGGACGTACATGGCGTACACCGACAAGTTCAAGAACTGGTTCCACTCCGGCGAGTCGAACCACTGGTACAAGTCGAACGGCATCGGTCTCTCGCTGCGCATTCCTATCTTCGACGGACTGGAGAAGCGCTCGAAGATAAGAAAGGCGCAGGTGGACATCGACAACGCTAAGATCTCTTACGAGAACGCGCTGAAGGGTATGCAGACGCAGTACGCCAACGCCGTGAACGACCTCGCCAACAACCAGCGCAACTTCAGCAAGCAGCGCGACAACTATCTGCTTGCGGAGGATATATATAAGGTGACGAGCGACCGCTATCGCGAGGGTATCGCCTCGATGACCGAGGTGCTGCAGGACGAGATGAGCATGAGCGACGCGCAGAACAACTATCTCACGGCGCACTTCAACTATCAGGTGTCGAACCTCACGCTGCTGAAGCTCACAGGTCAGCTGGAGAAACTCACGAAGTAGAATGTTAAGTTTACAAACGTAGGAGGAGGGTGTGTCAAAACTCAATTAATGCGGGCTGAAAGCCCAATAATCACATAGCCCAGGGCAACGCCCTGGGTATTGAGTGTATATATTGAGTAGTGCGCCCTGTAAGGGCAATACCCTAATAATTAGGCTTTTGCCCTTACAGGGCGTGGGGTTAGTGTGGCGCATATTTACCCAGGGCGCTGCCCTGGGCTATGTGCTTCTGCCCCTTCGGGGCGTACTGCTTGCGAGTTTTAACACCCCCTCCTACTGTCTACAACAAATACAAACTTTATAAAAACAAATAACAAGCAAAAAAATGGAAACAAATAACAACAATAATAATACGAACAATAACAACAACAGCGAGACTGCTACACAGTCGTCGCACGAAGTGACAGCAAAGCAGCTCAAGCGCCAGCGCATACGCCAGATTGTGGTGAGCCTCATCGGCGTAGCCATCCTCGTATGGGGACTCGTTAAGATTGGCTGCATGTTCATGGACTACAAGAGCAACGAGAAGAGCGACGATGCGCAGGTGGAGCAGTACATCTCGCCGGTGAATCTGCGCGCTTCGGGCTACATCAAGAAGATTTACTTCAAGGAGCACCAGAGCGTGAAGAAGGGCGACACGCTGCTTGTGCTCGACGACCGCGAGTATCGCATCCGCGTGATGGAGGCAGAGGCTGCGCTGAAGGACGCTATGGCTGGTGCGAACGTGATAGACGCTTCGGTGCAGACAACACAGACTTCGGCTACCGTGTACGAGTCGGCTATCGCTGAGATTGAGATTCGCCTCGCTAAACTCGAAAAAGACCGCCAGCGCTATCAGAACCTCGTGGCTCGCAACGCTGCCACTCCTATTCAGTTGGAGCAGATCGAGACCGAATACAACGCTACGAAGAAGAAGCTCGACGCCACACGCCGCCAGCAGAAGGCTGCCTACTCGGGCGTGAACGAGGTGCAGACACGCAAGAAGAACACTGCGGCTGCCATCGAGCGTGCGCAGGCTGCGCTGGAGATGGCCAAGCTCAACCTCTCCTACTGCGTGGTAACAGCGCCGTGCGACGGCAAGCTGGGCAGACGCGCGCTTGAGGAGGGTCAGGCTGTGAACGCCGGACAGACCATCACCTACATCATGCCGAACACGCAGAAGTGGGTAATAGCCAACTACAAGGAGACTCAGGTGGAGAAGCTGCACGTAGGTCAGAAGGTTGTAATGACCGTAGACGCCTTCGAAGGCAAGGAGTTCGAGGGCAGAATATCTGCCATCTCGGGCGCTACGGGCTCTAAATACTCGCTCGTGCCTACAGATAACTCTGCCGGCAACTTCGTGAAGATTCAGCAGCGTGTGCCGGTGCGCATCGAGTTTGTGGGAATTTCTAAGGAAGACAACGAAAAGTTGGCTGCCGGAATGATGGTTATTGTGAAGGCTCAACTCAAGTAAATGACACAAGCAGAGATATACCAGGCAGTTTCGCCGAAGCTGCCTAAGAATTTTCCGTTCTACGACTGGGTGCCCAAGCCTCTCGGCATCGCCTTCCTCGTCATACTTTTCATACCTATCATGACGGTGAGCGGAGCCTACACCGTTAACAGCAGTGAAATGGTGGGAGGACTTGGCATCCAATCGGAACACATCGCGTTCATCAGTTTCGTGACGTCGATAGGTATGGCGGCGTTCTCTCCGTTCTTCTACACGCTGGTGAGTGTGCGCCGCCAGAAGATGATGAGCCTCGTGGGTTTCTCTATCTTAGCGGTGCAGAGCTATATATGTGCCAATACCGACAGCCTGTTCATCCTCGCACTGAACAGTTTGATAATGGGCTTCGTGAGACAGACACTTCTGATGTGCAACCTCTTCACGCTCATCAAGTACGGCTTCGGCATCGAGGCAACACGCAACGTGACGCCGGGCAACGAGCCGAAAGACGAGGCTGGATGGGACGCTCTCGACACCGAGAAGAAGGCGAGCCAGCCCATCATCTACTTCTTCTTCATGCTGCTCGGACAGATAGGCACGTGGATAACGGCGTGGTTCGCATACAACTACCACTGGCAGATGGTCTATTATGCCATGCTCGGCTCCATTCTCGTGGCGCTGCTTATCACGCTGCTCTGTATGCCATACAACCCCTACCCTACAAAGCGCAGTCCGCTCTCGTTCTCTAAGTTCGGCAACGTGGTGGTGTTCTGCCTCATGTGCTGCTCGTTCGTCTACGTGACGGTGTACGGCAAGGTGTACGACTGGTACGACAGCCGCGAGATATGCTGGGCTACGGCTATATGCATCGCCTCCACACTGTTATTCATATATCTGGAGAAGACACGCCGATCGCCCTACTTCATGCTCAAGGCGTTCAAGTCGCGCAGCATTCAGGGCGGCATACTGCTGTTCATTGGACTGATGATATGCAACTCAAGCTCGATGCTCGTCAACATCTTCGTGGGCGTGGGTATGAAGACCGACCAGATTCAGGTGGCGGCGCTCGGCAACTGGGTGCTGCTGGGCTACTTCATCGGTCTTGTCACGATACTAATACTTAACAGCAAGGGCGTCCACTTCAAGTGGTTCTTCGCTATGGGATTCCTGCTCATCGGCGCCGCCTCGCTCTTCATGTACTTCGAGGTGCAGACCGACGGCATGCTGGAGCGCATGAAGTGGCCCGTCGTGATACGTGCTACGGGCATGATGCTGCTCTACTCGCTCATCGCCGTGTATGCCAACCAGCGCATGCCCTACAAGCTGCTCTCTACGTGGGTGTGCATCATGCTCACCGTGCGTATGGTGATAGCGCCGGGCATCGGTTCGGCTCTCTATCAGGTGGTGTTCCAGTACAGACAGCAGTACTATGTAACACGCTACGCTCACGACTACGACCGCACCAACGCCGAGACTGCCAAGACCTACGATATGACGGCGCGCGGAATGCAGTATCAGGGCAAGAGCGAGACCGAGGCGCTGCACATGGCTGCCATGTCTACGAAGGGCAAGGTGCAGGTGCAGGCTACGCTCTCAGCCATTAAGGAGATGGCGGGCTGGACAATATATGCCTGCATCATACTCGCTGGCGTGATGCTTGTGGTGCCGTGGCCCAAGCGCGACATATCGAAAGATACACGTGAGTGGTACATAAACTATTAAGATATTTTGCAGTAAAGTTTTTTTTCGCTAACTTCGCCATGTCTATACAATTAAAACCTATGACGAACATCAGCGAAAGCACAAATATTCTGGAGCAGCAGATATCCTCAGACGAGGATGTCTGCTGCTCTTGTGGCATTATACACTCTTTCCCCGAAGCCCTGCGCCGTGACTTTCGCGTAGCCGACGTGGGCATCATCGTGTGCCGCTCGGGCTCTTTCAGCTTCACGTGCGAAGGTGCGGAGTACGTTGTCCGCAGCGGCGAGACGCTGTTCCTTTCCCACGGCGTGCGCTTCTCAGTCACCTCAAAAAGCGACGACTGCTCAGTAGTCATCATCTTCTATCGCGCCGACTCCATACGCGACATCCTCGGCAGTACGGTGGTGGGCATGAAGTTCGTAGAGTATATCAATCCGCGACCCTGCTGGGTGATGCACACGGGGCACGAGAACGAGCTGACCTACTATTCGCAACTGCTCGCCGCACATACTCCAAGCGAGAACATCTTCGCAGCCAACGAGCGGCAGCTGCTACTGCTCTCGCTCACCTACCACGTGTGCAGCATCTTCCGCGAACTATCAAGCGACGGCAGCAACCAATCGAGCCGCAAACTGGAGACCTACATGCAGCTGATGCAACTCATCGACACCCACTACATGCACGAGCGCGGCGTGCGCTTCTACGCCGACCGCCTGTGTCTCTCGCCCAAATACCTCACACAGCTCGTAAAGTCGGTATCGGGAAGTACGGTGCAGCAGCTCGTCTTCAAGGCTATCACAAAGAAAGCCGTCTACCTCATCACCAGCACCGACAAAAGCATAAAGGAAATATCCGACTATCTCAACTTCCCCAACGCCTCTGCCTTCGGCACATTCTTCAAGAAGCAGGTGGGCGTATCGCCAATCAATTATCGCGAGCAGTTTGCACAATCGCGCAAACAATAAAAAAAAGTAGCGGAGGTCTCTGGCCTCCGCAGCAGTCGATAAACACATTTATAATAGTGCTATTGCTTGCTGCGGAGGCCGGAGACCTCCGCTACGATGTTATTACTTATTTACTGTTACTTGTACTTCTTTATATATCCCTCGGCGCGATCATCGCCAAGTTCCTTAGCCTTCTCGAAACAACTAAAGGCTTCTGCCTTGCGCTTCAACTGCACAAGCGCCAAGCCCTTAATGATATAGGCGTCGCTGTTGTCGGGCGTCAGCTGCAAGCAGAGGTCGGAGGTTTTTACCGCCTCCTCGTTCATGTTTACGCGCAACTGCAAGGCTGCAAGTTCGGCAAGATAGAGCGGTGCGTCTGCTCCGCCGATATATGCGGCGTGGGCAAGGTCGTCGAGCGCCTGCTTGTACTGGTGCACAGCCACCTCACACTTGTGGCGGGCATAGTAGACCGCAGCGGTAGCTCTGCCGTACATCAGCGTGTCGTAAGTGTTGTAGTCGGCGATGGCTTTGCGATACTCCTCCATCTGCTCGTACAGCTGCGCACGTACCAACACGTAAGGCGCAGAGAGATTGGTGAGCGGGCGCGGAGCTACAGCCAAACAGCTGTCTACCAACGCCAGCACCTCGGCTTTCGGAGCGCTCAACTGCGTCTTGCATTGCGCCGCCTCGAAGTAGACCTCGCTCGTAGGCATATCCTTCTTAGCCAAGCTCAGGAACTTCTCGCAAGCGTCGCTGTAGTCGCCCATAGAGAACTTAATCTGTGCCACACGGTGCAGATACTGCGGCTGCGGATTGAGGCTATAAGCCTTCTCTGCCTCAGCCAACGCACGTTGGAATGTCCAGGCAGTGAAGGTGGTGTCTGCGCTGTAGATGAGTTTCTGATAGATTACGCGGGCATACTCGGAGTGAGCCTCTGCCTTATCGGTAGCCACCTTGAGCGCTGTCTGCATATCGGTGTCGGCACCCTGCCAGTCGTTGTTGGTCAATTTCTGGAGTGCACTTGTAGCATAGCCGTCAACCTCCTTCGGGAACTGCTTGATATAGTCGGCGAGATATCCCTCGTACTTCGCCTTGTCCTTACACTCGGCTGCCAACATCACCATGAGCAGAGCGTTCTGCTTGTCCGTAGGCAAGCTCAGACGCAGCGCTGTCTTTGCATAAAGCGAGTTGTTGATGTCGAGATGACTCGCTGCGAGCGTCGATACGAAACGCACGTCGACGGCATTGGCGTAGAGCGAACGCGCCGACTGCTGCATGAGTCCTACCACCTGTCCCTTCTCGTTCACGAACACCGAGCCTTGCACGGGCTTATGGTTGTTGTAATCGAATACGTAGTAAGCATACTTGTCCATGAAGGTCTCAGCCTTGTCCACCTCGTACTGTGTGGTCTGCGTGCGCTTGTCGGCTGTCTCCACAAGCCACAGCTTGCTGCCCTTCGGCGCAGCGTCGGTTGCTGTTACGGCGGCTACTGCCTTAGGCATGTCTACATGCACACGGCACACGTCATAGAGTTCGCTCGCACCGAGGATGTAGGTCACAGGATAGGTCTTGCCGTTGTTGTCTACCACTTCCACGCGGGCAGCCTCGCTCACAGCCGACCACGGACAAGCCGCGGTGCCGTCGGCAGAAAGAAACACGCCGTTGGTCGAAGCAATCAGCTTGCCTTCAGCGTCGTACGCCTTCAGCGCAAACACCGACTTCGCCACGTTCTTCACAGCCGACGGCTGAGCCATTGCTCCGCTGAAGCAGAGCAACGAAATTAGGATTGTTGATAATATTCTTTTCATTGTTTTTTTATTGATAAGTTTGTAAGTCTTAGGATGCCATAACCTCCTATAATGCCAAAAGCGACTTCGCGTTGTCCACAGCAGCCTGCGAAACATCACTGCCCGAAAGCATCTGCGCAATCTCCGTGATGCGCTGTTCGTCGCTGAGCTGCGTCATCGTCGACACCGTGCCCTGCTCGGTCTCCTGCTTCGCCACCTTGTAGTGGGTAGATCCGGCGGCGGCAATCTGCGGCAAGTGGGTTATGCAGATCACCTGTCGGTTTGCCTTACCCATGTCGCGCATGATGTGCGCCATCTGCTCGGCTACCCTACCACTCACACCGGTATCTATCTCGTCGAAGATGATTGTAGGCAGACCTATCGCCTTGCTTATCATCGCCTTCAGCGAGAGCATAACGCGGGCTATCTCGCCGCCCGACGCCACCTGCGACACGGGTTGCATGTCGGTGCTGGAGTTGGCGCTGAAGAGGAACATCACCTTGTCGGCGCCGTTCGTAGAGAGGTCGGCTGGCGACACCTCCACCTTGAAGCGCACCTTCGGGATGCCGAGCGGAACGAGCAGCTTCGAAAGTTCCTGCTCCACCACCGTAGCCGACTTGCGGCGCATGTCTGTAAGCACGACGGCTTTCTCCACACATACGGCGTGCAACTTCTCGACGCTGCGCTCCAGTTCCTGCAGCTCCTCGTCAGAGTTGTCGATGTTGTCGAGCTGCGCATTGATGCCGTTGAGACGGTCGAGCAGCTCGTCTACGGTCTGCACGTGGAACTTCTGCTGCAACGTATATATCGTATCGAGACGCTGGGTTATGAGGTTGAAGCGCTGCGGGTCGTACTCTACGTCGTCCACCTTCGATGCTATCTCCTGCGAGATGTCCTTCAGTTCGACAAAGCAGCTTTCAAGACGCTCGGCAAGCTCCTGCGCTTCGGGATAGACATCGGCTACGCTGCGCAACTGTGCGGCGATAGAGCGTGTGAGGTTCACGATGCCCGTGTCGTCGCCCGAGAGTCCGTAATCAGCTTCGTGCAGCGCACGCTTTATGTCTTCGGCATGACTCATCAGCTCCGCCTCCTGCTCCAGTTGCTCCTGCTCGCCCGAAGCAAGGTTAGCCTCGCTGAGCTCCTTCTGCTGAAAGCGCAGGAAGTCTTCGTTGTCGCGACTCGTTGCTATCTGTTCGCGCAACTCCTCGAGACGGCGCTGCGCAGAGCGATACTCTGCAAACGCCGCACGATAGTCGGCAAGTTGCTGGCGGTCGCGCGCAATGATGTCCACAACGTTCAGCTGGAAGTCTTCCTTGCTTAGCAGCAGGTTCTGATGCTGGCTGTGCACGTCGATGAGCTGTTCGCCAAGCTCGCGCATAAGGGCGAGCGTCACCGGCGTGTCGTTGATGAAAGCACGACTCTTGCCGTTGGCGTTCACCTCGCGACGCAGCAGACACTCCTCCGGCTCGTAGTCGAGGTCGTTGTCCTCGAAGAAGTCTTTCAGCACGTCGGAGTGGTAGATACTAAGGTCGAATGTGGCTTCTATGATGCACTTGTCGCAACCGCGCTTCACCTGCTTCGCATCGGCGCGGTTGCCAAGCAGCAGTCCGATGGCGCCGATGACTATACTCTTGCCTGCGCCGGTTTCGCCCGTAATGACGGAGAAGCCTGGGTAGAGCGCCATCTCAAGATGGTCGATGAGCGTGAAGTTGCGTATGTCGAGTTTTTTTAACATAGACAATAGTTATAGATTATGTGTGTAGGAGCCTACTCCTTTATCTTCTCCCAAGCCGAATTCTGGCTTGCATTGATAGAGAAGAGAATGTCGTAGACCGTTTCTTTTTCTTTCTGTGTGCCCTTACCTTTATATATATTGGTAAGCTCGTCGCGCTTGTAGTCGGTCCAGATCTGCGGAAGCATACTAAGCGGACGGTCTTCGTGGCACTTCTTCAGACAGGTTTCGAGCGCTGTGGTCACGTTGCCGCGTCCGCGCTCCACGTTCGTCGCCATCTCATCGAGACCTGTGCGATAGTAGTCGTACTGCAACTGGCGGAACGGCTTCATAGCGCCCTCAAGATAGTCGTTGATGATGGCGAAGCGGTTGCGTCCGTTGTCGAACGCCTTCCAGCCTGGATAGTTGAGGTTCTGTGCGTTGTTGGCAAGATTCATGCAGCGCTGCAGTATGTCCTCGCCACCCATCGGCGAGAACGAATCGAGATCCATGCCTATGATGAGGTAGGCGTAGTAGGCGATGAGCGCCGTGAGCTGGTTGTCCACCTGCTCCTCGTTGAACTGCAACTGGTCGAACTGTGCGTACTCGAAGTTGAAGTCGTTGTCGGTATTGTTGTAGAGCGTAGTGGTGTAGGTGGAGTTGTACACAGGACGGTTTGCCTGTATCACAGCCTTGCACGTAAAGACATTCGTACTGTTGTCGTACGCCGTCACCGTGATGTTGAAGTTGCACGTGATGCGCTCGTTCTTCTGAAACTGAAGGTTGGTCCACTGGCGCTCGTTGATAAACTGCGTGAGAGTCTGCTCCAGCTCCTCGAACACCGAGTTGTCGGTGCCTTGAATCTGGTTGTGGTTGATCTTCACACGTGCGTTCAGCTCCTGCGCCTCAGCTTCTGTGGCAAAACCGAGCAACAGCAATGCGACGTATACGATTCTAACTATATAGCGCTTTATCATATTTATTAAAATGAGAAGTTTGTAACTACCCTACGACCAGCTCCAGCTCGTTGACGATGTCGACAGCGGTGTCTGCCTTCGACTTCTTGGGATAGGCATGGCGGAAGTCGCGACCGATAATCTCTATCTGATTGTCGTCGGTGCGGAAGCATGTGCCTTCGTTGCGCAGACTGTTCAGCACGATGAAGTCGGCATTCTTCTTCTGCAACTTACGCTCGGCGTTAGCCTGCTCGTCGTTGGTCTCGAGAGCGAACGCCACGATAGTCTGACGCTCGGTCTTCATCTGTCCGAGTGTGACAGCAATATCTGGGTTCGGCGAGAGATTAATCTGCATGTCGCCCTCACCGCGCTTTATCTTCTGGTCTGCCTGCACCGCCGGACGATAGTCGGCTACAGCCGCAGCAAGTATGGCCACGTCAGCCGTCTTGAACGCCTCGGTAGCGGCGTCGTACATCTCACGGCACGACTCCACATCAACACGATTGATGGCGTCGGAGCACTTCAGACTGACAGGTCCGGCTACGAGCGTGACGTCTGCACCGCGGCGGCGACACTCTTCGGCGATGGCGAAACCCATCTTGCCGCTTGAGTAGTTGCCGATGAAGCGCACAGGATCTATCTTCTCGTATGTAGGACCGGCTGTGATTACGACGCGTTTACCTTTCAGTATGCTGCTGCTGTCGTTCTGGTCGAAGAACTCCGACACACGGCGCGCTATCACTTCCGGCTCCTCCATGCGTCCCTTACCTTCGAGTCCGCTTGCAAGGAATCCGCTCGCAGGCTCAATGAAGCGATTGCCGTAGGAAGCCAGTGTGCGCATGTTCTGCTGCGTAGACGGGTGGGCATACATGTCGAGGTCCATAGCCGGAGCTATGAACACGGGCGCCTTCATAGAGAGGTATGTGGTGATGAGCATATTGTCTGCCACGCCGTGCGCCATCTTGCCGAGCGTGCTCGCCGTACAAGGCGCTATGACCATTGCGTCTGCCCACAATCCGAGGTCGACGTGCGAGTTCCATGTGCCGTCGCGCTGCGAGAAGAACTCGCTGACAACGGGCTTGTGCGTGAGTGCGGAGAGCGTAATCGGAGTGATGAACTCCTTGCCTGCCGGCGTAATCACGACCTGCACCTCTGCGCCCTGCTTCACAAACTCGCGTATGAGCAGACACGACTTGTAGGCAGCGATTGATCCGGTTATGCCTAATACTATTTTCTTTCCTTTTAGCATGGTTTTATAGTTGTTGTGGTGAGATGGTGAGGTGGTGAGAATGGTGTGATAGTGAGGTGAGGTGGTGTGATGGTGAGGTGGTGAGATATGTCAACATCACAACATACATCTCTCAACATCTCAACACCTCAACACCTCAACATTACTTATTGAATCCTCTGAGGCGTATGCGTGTGAGCACCTGCTTGGTATTGAAGGTGAAGTCGCCGCCCATCATCCAGCTGTAGTAGCCGATGTCCGTGCGCAGCACATCGGCAACGGGGCGTCCCTTGTACTTGCCGAAGTTGAACACCTCCACCTTCTGTTCCTTACCGTCGGCGTCGAGCACCGGCTTGCCGTCAGCACCTATCACCGGCTTCCACACGATGCGACCTGCGAAGTCTACGTTGTCGTTCTGCTTAGAGAACTCGGCGAGATAGTCCATGTCGTTCTCCAGAACGCGGTCGGGCTCCTCCTGCACACCAGGCGCATACTTGTCGAGCTCGCCCATCAGCACACGATACGTAGCCTCGGTGTCTTCGTCGGCACGATGCGCCGTGAAGTCTTCCTCCATCTTTCTGCCGCAATAGAACTTGTACGCAGCAGCAAGGTTGCGGCGCTCCATCTTGTGGAAGATGGTCTGAGCGTCGATGAGACGAACCTTGGAGAAGTCGAAGTCGATGCCTGCACGCAGAAACTCCTCTGCGAGCATCGGTATGTCGAAATGGTTGGAATTGTAGCCGGCGAAGTCGCAGCCCTTGAACTTCTCGCAGAGCTGCGGTGCAAGCGTCTTGAACGTAGGCGCGTCCTTCACGTCGTCGTCGGTGATGCCGGTCAGCTCTACCACCTCGTGCGGTATGGGCTTCTCGGGGTTTACGAAGAGGTTCTCGCGCTCTTCTGTGCCGTCAGGCGACACTTTAATGTACGATATCTGGATTATACGGTCGCGGATAAAGTCGAGACCTGTAGTCTCAAGGTCGAAGACTATAAGCGGACGTGTAAGATTGAGTTTCATTGTTGTTGTTTTTAAGAATTTAGCCGCACCAATATGGCGCGGCTATAAACTAAAGAGTAATATCTTTTGCTGTTTCTTCAAAGCATTAATCAGCCGCTAACGCACTGACCGACTTTATTAGTCGTTCAGCAGCATAGGCATGATGAGCATGAGAATCTCCTGACCCTCAGGCTGAACGGTAGGCACTACGACACCTGCACGACTTGGGTCGGCAAGCAGGATAGTAACCTCGTCGCTTGCGATGTTGTTGAGAATCTCGTAGATGGCACCGCCCTTGAAGCCGATGTCCATCTTCGCACCGTTGTACTCGCAAGCCACGCTCTCCTTAGCGCTTGTAGCGAAGTCGATGTCTTCTGCCGTGAGGCACAGACGCTGAGCCTCTACATGGAAGCGGATGAGCTGACTGCTCTCGCTTGCGAACGGCAGCACACGCTTCAGTGCGCCCATGAGCGACTTGCGGTCTACGTTGATGCTGTTTGTGTTGGCTGTCGGGATAACCGAGTTGTAGTTGGGATAGCGACCCTCAATCAAGCGGCAGTTGAGGCAACCGTCTGCATAGCGCACCTCAGCGCCCTTGCTGTTGAACTTCACAACGACGTCGCCCTCGCACTTCGGCAGCACGCCCTTCAGCAGCTGTGCCGGCTTCTGCGGCAGGATGAACGATGCCGGAACGTCGCTCTTGACAGTAAGAATGCGGTTGCGCACGAGCTTATGACCGTCGGTAGCCACAACAGCGAGGTTGTCGGCTGTGAGGTCGAAGTATACGCCGCCCATCACCGGACGAATCTCGTCCTGAGCTGTAGCGAAGAGCGAGCGAGAGAGGTTCTCTGCGAAGAGTGTAGAATCCAGAACAAGCGTTGTCACCTCGCCGTCAAAGTCCTGCAGCATCGGGAAGTCGTCGGCAGACAGCGCTGTCAACTTGAACGAACCGTTGAGATAGTCGATGACAACCGAGAAGTCGTTCTCGTCTACATTGAAGCTGAGCGGCTGCTCGGGCAGCTCCTTCACAGCGTTGAGGATGGTGCGGTTGGAAAGCGCAAACTTGCCGTCGCCCGAGCACTCGGCAAGCTCTATAGTCGACTGCATCACGTTTTCAGAATCGCTGGCAGTTACAGTCAGAACGTTGTTTGCTACTTCAAAAAGGAAACAATCAAGAATGCTCAGAGTGTTCTTGCTGTTGATAACTCTTGCGAGGGTTTGGAGACGGCTGTTAAGCGCACCGCTTGATAAAGTGAATTGCATTGATATTTGGCTTTATTGATTATACTTGTTTTGTATTTTTGAATATACTTGTTTTGTATTTTTGCTTACGCTATATTTTTAGGCAAATTTACTAAAAAATATCCGACTACGACAAAAACTCATTCAAAAGTTTCTTGTTTCGCCACATTTTTATTAATTTCGCAAACCAAAGAACAAACCTCATAGCTTTTATCACACAAATTAAATACAATACAGAAAATGGAATTACAAGGTAAAGTAATCGCTGTGCTGCCCGAAAAAACAGGTACTAACGCACGTGGCGAATGGAAAGTTCAAGAATACGTGGTAGAGACACACGACCAGTATCCACGCAAGATGGTGTTCAGCGTGTTCGGTGCCGACCGCATCAGCCGTTTCAACATACAGTTAGGCCAGGAAGTGACCGTTTCTTTCGACATAGACGCTCACGAGTATCAGGGCCGTTGGTTCAATAGCATCCGTGCTTTCGACGTGCGCCAGGTAGACCCTGCAACAGTTGGCGCAGCTCAGGCTGGCATCGTTCCGGGCGCAGTGTTCGGCGCAGCTCCGGCTCCGCAGCCCGCAGCAGCTCCTCAGCCAGCAGCTCCGGCTCCAGAGGCTGATCCGGTTAACGACCTGCCGTTCTAAGACGCAGAACGCAGCGCAAGGTTCAATACCAGACGGGAAAAGAATAATAGCAAAGACATTGCCGCATTATGGCAGAGTCTTTGCTATTATTCTTTTATTTATTTTGTACGTTTGCTTTATTTTACTAAATTTGCACAAATCAACATCATTCGCGGATTCGACGCAGACAAGCAAATGGAGCCAGGCGCAAACCAATCAGCTGGTTTGGCGCAAGCCAATCGGCAGGCTCTGCAAAGCACGAATCCTTTCTTTTTTCAACTAAAGCAAACAAACGAAGCAAATGGACATAAAGAAAAGACTGCAAGACATATACAAATTTCTGACCGTAGGAATATGGGGCGTCAGCAAGGACGATGTGCCTTCCATGCGTTTCCTGTTCTACAGCATACTGAAGAAGTTGCTGCTCGCAATCGAGTTCACCACCACAAAGCGCATAACGAGTGCGGCGGCAGCCCTCACCTACTCTACGCTGCTCGCCATCGTGCCCATCTTCGCCGTGGTGTTCGGCATAGCGCGCGGTTTCGGCTTCAACAAGTATATCGAGCTGTGGTTCAGAGAGTCGTTCTCCAGTCAGCCGCAGGTGGCGGAGATAATTATCGGCTTCGTCAACTCCTACCTCGTACACACCAAGAGCGGACTCTTCCTCGGCATCGGCTTGCTGTTCATGCTCTTCACCGTGATGATGCTTATCAGCAACATCGAGCGCACGTTCAACGACATCTGGCAGGTGAAGAAGCCGCGCAGCGTATTCCGCACCATCACCGACTACACGTCGATGCTTCTGCTTGTGCCGATAGTGATAGTTATCACGTCGGGTATAAGCATCTTCTTCGCCACTATCTTCAAGGAGATTGAGGACACGATGGTTATCGGTTCGCTGGCGCAGTTCTTCCTGCAGCTCATGCCCTACGCCATCATGTCGGGCGTGTTCATTGCGCTATATCTCTTCATGCCCAACACAAAGGTGAAGGTGGGTTGCGCCATTGTGCCCGGCATACTCGCCGGTGTAGCCATGCAGGGTCTGCAGCTCTTCTACATCAACTCGCAGATTTGGGTGAGCAGCTACAACGCCATCTACGGTTCGTTTGCCGCTCTGCCGCTGTTCATGCTCTGGGTGCAGATATCGTGGCTGATATGCCTGTTCGGTGCGGAGCTGTGCTACGCCAATCAGAACATGGACGACTACGCTTTCAAGGCAAAGACCGAAGACCTCAGCCACCGCTACAAGACGCTGCTTTGCCTCGTCATATCGAGCCGCATCTGCCACCGCTTCAGCGAGGGCGGCAAGCCCTACTCGGCGCTGAAGCTGAAGCTCGACACGGGCATACCTATCCGCATCGTGAACGACCTGCTCTACGAGCTTGTGCAGATAGGCGTGCTCACCGAGATACCGGGCGGCGACAAGGATGGCGAGTCGCTCTATCAGCCTGCCGAATGTCTGTCGCGCCTGAGCGTGGGCACACTGATCGACCGCTTGGAAGCGCACGGCAAGTGGTCGCTCACGATTGACGTGAAACGACTCTCGTCGGAGGCATGGAAGAACATCATTGCCGAGCGCAACGCGTATCTGAACAGCCAGCGCGAAGTGCTGCTGAAAGACTTGTAAAAAACGACACAGAGCGTAGGTTGGAAGCGACACTTTCACGCTCCTTTTCCTATCGTTTAGTCATCGGACGGCGAACGCCATCCAATCAGATTCCGTCCGCCGCCTGATCAGATTCCGTCCGCCGCCCGATCGGATTGCGAACGCTATACAGCGACAATGGCTCACGAATTGGTGCTGCGGAGGCCGGAGACCTCCGCTACGAGAGGGGCATCGTACGCAATATGACACAAAAAAAGGAGGCCACAGACCTCCTTTTTTTTTATAAATTCCTAAAACGTTTACTGCATTATTAACAGAAACGTTTACTTCACTACAACCTTCAATGTAGTGCCATTGCTGAGCTTCACGATGTTCAGGCCCTTCTGCTTGCCGTTGATACGCTGACCTGCAGCATTGTAGCGTGCCACCTCTACTGCGTTCTCGTCGGCGTCAAGAGTCTGGATTGAAGTAGCCTCAGAGAGGCTCAGACCGATTGAATTCTCAATGCGGTTGTCGAGAACATCCTTACGGTTATACTTGTTCACGAGAGCCACCAACTTGATGTCTTCCTTCTTCCATGTGTCGTCAACCTCCCACTCGAAGGTCTGAGAGAAGCTGTTGCCATTCCATGTAATCGGTTCGCCCCACGAGGTGTTGTACTGGCGTATAACGTGCTGGTGTACGAAGTTACTGCCACCGCCCGCCTGACTCTTGGCTGCTATGTTGTCCTCAGTCATATACAGAGTGAGGCGTGCGCTCTCCTTGTCAAACACATTGTTCGACTCGCCGCTGACGGTTATCTTATACAGATTGTTGCCCTCGTCGTAAGCCACCTTCATGTTGAGCTTCACGTCGGCATCGGTCGAATTGAGATAATACTGTGCCAAAAGCTCTATATCGTCTGCGCTGCCCGGGATAGTGACATTGTCCATCTCGCCCGATGCGTAGGCCGACTTGAAGTCGGGCTCGCGGTTGAACATCATTGCAGGAGCATACGTCGAGCCGGCGTCGTTGAAGAGATAGGTAAGATCCTCGTCGCAAGGCTGCGTGAGCCAGTCGGTGTAGAAAGCGGCATGGTGACATACAGCATATACGCGACTGAGGTCGGCTTTCTCGAGATATTTGTGCAGATAGCCTGCCACGCGCGGACAGTTAGGACACTTCTCTGTCGTGAACTCCTCGATGCAGAGGTTGCGTGCGAAGCGTGTAGAAGAAACGTTCAGCTTGCCCTTTGCGACGCGGTCGGTATTTTCGTTATTGTTGCCGTCCACCTTTGTCACCTCTACCGTCACGTCCTTCACGCCTTCAGTGGCGCCACAAGGCACGTCAGCCATGAAGTAACCCGACTTGCCGCGAGCTATGCCTCCGTCAACAACCGCTGTGCGTTCTGCGCCAGCAACGCCGTCTACCGTAACGACGTAGCCGATCTTACTGATGTCGTACGCCGAATAGTTGTCTACCTTGACGTTAGCCACAGCCGTGCCGCCTACCATACCTCTTACAGTCTTGAACGAATAAGGCTTAACGCTGTAGTCGGGGAATTCGCCCTCTACAAGCACCTGGATACTCATGCTCTTTCCGCCGGCTGTGAACTGGAGCCACGAATAGTCTGTGCCATTCTTCGAGCACCAGAACCATATTGGTGTGCTGCCGTCGCCTTCTGCTACTGCCGAGAACGGATACGAGTGGTCTTCGTCGTCGCTATACTGTGTGTATTCGAAGCCAGCCACCAGTTCTTCGCCCGCCTTGATGGTGTAAGGCTTGGGGAATGTCTCCTCGTTCCAGCCTGTTACGCCGTTCTGAACGTAGGTGTATGTGAGCACCTGGTCAGGATAGCCGTCCTTTATCTGCGAAAGGAACACGGACGACTGACCGATGTCAGCGCAGAGTCCGAAGCGGATGCCTACAATCTTCATGCCGATATAAGGCTTCAGAATCGATTCAGTAAGGTAGATGGCAACCTTGTTCTCGCCAGGATATGAAGGGACACCCATACCGTAATCGGCAAGCGCATCGGATGAGTAATAGCCCACCCAGCGCTGGTTGCTTGCAATCTTCCTCGGCGCCTTGCTCACAGCCCCGCTGTGCTTCACCATTATGGGGTTGCACTCTACAACCCTATATTTCTCTTGCTGTTGTTGTACGCTCGCCTGTGCGCTTGCGGTCAATGCCAAAGCGAAGGCTACGATGGAAAGTAAAAATCTTCTCATAGCGTCTGGTTTTGTGGTTTGTATTGCGGTTTGTATAAAAATATGCCCAAGAACGTGCCGTGCGTTTTGCCAAGGCGTCTTTTCTGCGTCAAAGATAGTCACAATTTCAATACGAACAAACATTTTGACACATTATTTTTTATTTTAGTCGCATTTTACTATCCTACCCACACCATCAAGCCCCTATTCGCCAGTTCTCGTTCTTAGACTACGAAATAAAGAACGGGAAAATTGGGTAGAATTACAGTGATCTGCAACTTCATGAAAGCCAACAACATACAGAACAAAACCACACTTTTATGAACGTTCAACAGCTATAAAACTACACTTTTATGAACGTTCAACAGCTATAAAACTACACTTTTGTGAACGTTCAATGGAATAAATTGTCCGTAGCGGAGGTCTCCGGCCTCCGCAGCACCAATCCAAAAACAATTCATTAATAAAGTATTCATTGCTTGCTGCGGAGGCCAGAGACCTCCGCTACGGACGGTTAAAGCTTAGGATGCTCTACCCAATCTCCACAACCTCAAGCCTATCGCCCTCGACACGAAAGCGCACATCGCGGCGCGCGAACTCCATGCCGTACACCTTTGTGGGGCTGTCGTGATACTGCGGACGGGGGTCGAGCGCGAGCACTTTCTTGAGCGACGCAAGCTCTTCGGCTGCGAACTCTGAAGCCAAACTATCGGGGAAGACGACGTGCAGACGGCGCGCGGCTGTGGCATCGACAAAGCCGCTGCGGGCGTCGGGATGCGAGTCGGCATAAGTGACGTAAGGCTTTATGTCGTAGATAGGTGTGCCGTTCATGAGGTCGGCACCAAGAACATGAATGAGCGGTCCGTCGGCTGCATCGTAGTCGATGCGGTCGATGCGAACGGAAGAAAGACCCAGGCGGTTGGGACGGAAGGGCGAACGCGTAGCAAAGACACCCACCTTAGTGTTGCCGCCAAGACGCGGCGGACGCACAACGGGACTTGTAGCCTCGTGCCTGTTGGCAGAGAACTCCCACACGAGCCACAGATAGTCGAAGTCCTCCATGCCGCGCAGAGCGTCGGCGTTGCGATACTTCGGCACGAACTCTATCGTTCCGCGCAGCGTGTCGGCAAGTCCGCTCTGCTTGGGTATGCCGAACTTAGTGGCAAAGGGCGAACGAAAAAAAGCTATCGGTTCTATTTCCATCGTTTCAAGTTATTATAAAATAGTATGTGAGGAAAGGGCAATGCAGCACAAATGTCAACACCTCACCATCTCAACACCTCAACATCTCAATTCACCGTGATGTGGAAGCATCCCTGCTTCACCTCGTACTTCACAAGGCATCGCTTCTGCTCGCGCATATCACGCAACACCTCAGAGAGCACCCACTTCAGCGAGTCGTTGCGCACCTGTCGGCGGCGCGGTCCGTCGGGGTCCTCCACGGTGTGGTAGCGGTTGTAGCAGATGTCGAACGTAGTGCCGTAGAGATGGCACGAGTTCTCGGTGGCGTTAGAGTTGCGGCGACGCAACTTCTCCACGTCCGCTTTGCTGCGCAGCACCGACGTAACGATCACCTTATGCAGCGGAATCTGCTTGGTCTGCAGGCTGTCGAAGAAGCTACGGCCTATATCCTGAAGCAATATGGCGGCACGCGGCACGAGATAAGGTATGCTGCTGCGCATACGACTGTCGATGTGGTAGAACGGATTGCTGCCCACGTACACCAGTTCCGACTTGCGGTGCTCGGCATCGGCACGGTCAACAACCGCCTTCACGCCGTAGCGCGCGGCAGCCACGAGCTGCACATCGTTCTGATCGGGGAACGTGTTGCCGAAGTGGGGCACGCTGTATATGCGGTTCTTCACGGGAGTGCCGTCGGCAGCGAAGAAGCGCGACGGGCGACCCAATGGCTTGGGCGCTGCGGCGGGCACGCTCGCCACCTCCTTTCGAGAGATGGCAGCCGACTGTGCAGCCAGTTCTGTTCGGAGCGAGTCGGAGGCAGCCAAGCTGTCGGCAACGACTGCGCTGTCGGCCTGACTTACAGACTTTTCTGCTGGCGCAAACGCCAGTTCGGGATGGGTGCAGCGCAACATGGCGAGCAAAACAACAGCCACGCCGAACGCCTGCGTATATCTTTTAGGAGAAATTTTCATCATAATGGATGCAAATTTAGACAAAATCGAGGACAATACAAAACATGTGCTCTTGTTTTTATTGTTGTTTGTTTTGTATTGTCTTGTATTTTCATTAACTTTGCATCCAAAATAGTAGACTGAATATTTTGATAGAAAGACATATCATATTAGAGGATATCGACCCCGTAGTATTCTACGGTGTGGGCAACGGGCATCTGCAGATAATAAAGTCGCTCTACCCGAAGCTGCGCATAGTGGCACGCGACAACGTGATACGCGTGCTGGGCGACGAGGAAGAGATGGCTGCCTTCGAGGAGAACGTGGAGAAGATGCGCCGACATGTGCTGAAGTTCAACAACATCAACGACGAGGACATTCTCGACATCATCAAGGGCAAGCAGACAAAGGCCGACAGCGTGAAGGGCGTTATCGTGTACAACATTTCGGGAAAGCCGATAAAGTGCAAGAGCGAGAACCAGCAGCAGCTGGTGGACGCATACGAGAAGAACGACATGATATTCGCCACTGGCCCCGCCGGAACGGGAAAGACATACCTCAGCATAGCTCTGGCAGTGCGCGCACTGAAGGAGAAGACCATACGCAAGATAATACTCTCGCGTCCGGCTGTGGAGGCTGGCGAGAAGCTCGGCTTCCTGCCAGGCGACATGAAGGACAAGATTGACCCGTACCTGCAGCCGCTCTACGACGCGCTCGAAGACATGCTGCCCGCCGTGAAGCTGCAGGACATGATGGAGAAGAATGTAATACAGATTGCTCCGCTCGCCTTCATGCGAGGACGCACACTCAGCGACGCTGTGGTGATACTCGACGAGGCGCAGAACACTACACCGGCACAGATACGAATGTTCCTCACACGAATGGGATGGAACACGAAGATGATTATCACCGGCGACATGACGCAGATAGACCTGCCGCGCGGACAGAAGAGCGGACTCACCGAGGCGCTCGACATACTGAAGGACGTGGAGGGCATCGGCTTCGTAAAACTCGGACAGAAAGACATCGTAAGACATAAGCTTGTGACGCGCATCGTGAATGCTTACGACGCTCACGACGCTCACGAAAAAACTCAAAATTAAAAATAGTTATGAAAGCACTTACAAAGACCGATTTTCATTTCGAAGGTCAGAAAAACGTGTATCACGGAAAAGTTCGCGACGTGTATGACATCAACGACGACGTGATTGTAATGGTAGCAACAGACAGAATCTCTGCGTTTGACGTTATCCTGCCGAAGGGTATTCCGTTCAAAGGACAGGTTCTGAACCAGATTGCAGCCAAGTTCCTTGATGCCACTACAGACATCTGCCCCAACTGGAAGCTCGCCACACCAGACCCGATGGTTACCGTTGGTTTGAAATGCGAGGGTTTCCGCGTTGAAATGATCATCCGCTCTATCCTTACTGGCTCGGCATGGCGCGCATACAAAGACGGATGCCGCGAACTCTGCGGCGTGAAGCTGCCAGAGGGTATGAAGGAGAACCAGCGTTTCCCGGAGCCTATCATCACTCCGACAACTAAGGCAGACGAGGGACACGACCTCAACATCTCTAAGGAGGAAATCATCGCTCAGGGCATCGTAAGTGCTGAGGACTATGCTGTGATGGAGGACTACACACGCCGCATCTTCCAGCGCGGCCAGGAGATGGCTGCTCAGCGCGGCTTGATCCTCGTAGACACAAAGTACGAGTTCGGCAAGCGCGACGGCAAGGTATATCTCATCGACGAGATTCACACTCCCGACTCTTCACGCTACTTCTACGCTGACGGATACGAGGAGAAGTTCGAGAAGGGTCTGCCGCAGAAGCAGCTCTCGAAGGAGTTCGTACGCCAGTGGCTCATCGAACACAACTTCATGAACGAACCCGGACAGACAATGCCCGAAATCACCGACGAATATGCAGAGAGCGTGAGCGAGCGCTACATCGAACTCTACGAGCATATCACAGGCGAGAAGTTCGACAAGAACGTAGAAGAGGGCGACATCGCAGCACGCATCGAGAAGAACGTGGCTGACTACCTCGCTACACGCAAGTAGCAACGCATAACGGGTGCAGAATATCTGATGTCGGGAAACAAATTCCTGCGACATCTGATATTCTACACCCTACATTATTATATATACATATATGAGAAACCGCACCTAATAGGGTCACGGAAAGAACAAAGAAAACAAATAAAGACAATGGTTTACAGACAGGAAAAGATAAAGCCCTACAACGACAAAGAGGAGAAGGGCGCGCAGGTGGAACAGATGTTCGACAACATCGCACACTCGTATGACAAGCTCAACCACCGCCTGTCGTGGAACATTGACAAGCTGTGGCGAAAGAGAGCTCTCAACCGACTGAAGCCTTACAAGCCGCAAAGCATTCTCGACATCGCTACGGGCACGGGCGACTTCGCCATACAGGCGGCACAGACGCTGCAGCCAAAGCAAGTGACCGGCACCGACATCAGCGAGGGAATGATGAATGTGGGCAGACAGAAGGTGAAGGCGCTGAAGCTCGACAGCGTGATATCGTTCGCCAAGGAAGACTGCATGGCGCTCTCGTTCGAAGACAACACGTTCGACGCCGTAACTGCGGCTTTCGGCATTCGTAACTTCCAGAACCTCGACCAGGGACTGCGCGAGATGTGCCGCGTGCTGAAACCGGGCGGACATCTCTGCATCGTGGAACTGACATCGCCTGTGATGTTCCCGATGAAGCAATTGTTCAAGGTCTACTCGCACACGGTGCTGCCCATATACGGACGTCTCATCTCGGGCGACAGAGTGGCTTACTCGTACCTCACGGCTACTATCGAGGCGTTCCCGCAAGGCGAACGAATGGTGGAGATACTGAAGGCAGCGGGCTTCGCCGAAGCTACATTCAAGCGATTGACGCTCGGCATCTGCACGCTATATCTCGCTACAAAATAAAGGTATCTCAACCCCATCAACCATCAACACCTCACCCTATCACACCCCATCAACACCTCAACATCTCAACATCAACATTCATACTATGGACAAGTACGGTTTAATCGGTTTCCCACTGGGACATTCCTTCTCCATCAGCTACTTCAACGAGAAGTTCGCAAACGAAGGCATCAAAGCGCGCTACATAAACTATGAGATTCCGCAGATAGAAGACTTGAAGGAGATTCTCGCTTCAAACCCGGAGCTGCGCGGACTCAACGTGACTATCCCATACAAGCAGCAGGTGATACCCTACCTCGATGAGCTTAGTCCGGAAGCACGCGCCATAGGTGCTGTCAACGTGATACGCGTGACGCACAAGAACAAGAACGTGATACTGAAGGGATTCAACAGCGACGTAATCGGTTTCACACGTAGCATCGAGACAATGCTCGAGCCTTGCCATAAGAAGGCGCTCATACTCGGCACGGGTGGCGCATCGCTCGCCATCAACTACGGACTCAAGTCGCTCGGACTCGAGACGCTGTTCGTGAGCCGCACGAAGAAGCCTGGCTGCATAACATACCAGGAGGTGACGCCGGAACTGATAAAGGAGTACAACGTCATCGTCAACTGTACTCCGCTGGGCATGTACCCGAAGGCTGACACCTGCCCCGACCTGCCATACGAGGCTATGGACTGCCACACCATACTCTACGACCTCATCTACAATCCGGACGAGACGCTGTTCATGAAGAAGGGCGCACGCTATGGCGCCAACACCAAGAACGGACTGGAGATGCTGCTGTTGCAGGCTTTCGCAAGCTGGGACTTCTGGCACAGCGACAAATAAAGACACCCTACCTTATTATATTGTATTGCCGCAGGATTATATTATATATTGCCATCTGATTATATTATATATTGCCGCAGGCAACAACTCAAAACTCAGAAATCAAAAATAAAAACTCATAATATGGACACATCTAACAGATACATGATGCGCGGCGTAAGCGCAGCTAAAGAAGACGTACACAACGCCATCAAGAACATCGACAAGGGTCTTTATCCGCAGGCTTTCTGCAAAATAATCCCCGATATCCTCGGCGGCGACCCCGAATACTGCAACATCATGCACGCCGACGGTGCTGGCACCAAGTCGTCGCTCGCCTACATGTACTGGAAGGAAACCGGCGACCTCAGCGTATGGAAAGGCGTGGCTCAGGACGCTATCGTGATGAACACCGACGACTTGCTCTGCGTGGGCGCCGTTGACAACATCCTCGTTTCGAGCACTATCGGACGCAACAAGATGGTTATCCCGGGCGAGGTTATCTCGGCTGTTATCAACGGCACAGACGAACTGCTCGAAGATCTGCGCAAGATGGGCGTAGGCGTTTACGCTACCGGCGGTGAGACAGCCGACGTTGGCGACCTCGTGCGCACTATCATCGTCGACTCTACAGTTACCTGCCGCATGAAGCGCAGCGACGTAATCGACAACGCTAACATCCGTCCGGGCGACGTTATCGTAGGTCTGGCTTCATTCGGTCAGGCTACATACGAGAAGCAGTACAACGGCGGTATGGGTTCTAACGGACTCACCAGCGCTCGCCACGACGTGTTCTCGAAGTATCTCGCAGAGAAATATCCGGAAAGCTACGACCACGCTGTGCCCGAAGAGCTCGTATACAGCGGTGGCTGCCGTCTTGACGACAAGGTGGAGGGCACACCGGTAACAGCCGGACAACTCGTTCTCTCGCCGACACGTACATACGCTCCGGTCATCAAGCGCCTGCTCGACGAGCTGCGTCCGGAGATTCACGGTATGGTTCACTGCACCGGCGGCGCACAAACAAAGGTGCTGCACTTCGTCGGCGAGAACTGCCGCGTAATCAAGGACAACATGTTCCCGATTCCGCCGCTGTTCCGCCTCATTCAGGAGCAGAGCCACACCGACTGGAAGGAGATGTACAAGGTGTTCAACATGGGTCACCGCATGGAGATTTACGTACGTCCGGAGGTTGCAGAGAAGGTTATCGCTATCAGCAAGAGCTTCAACATCGACGCACAGATTGTAGGACGCATCGAAGAGGGCAAACGCTCACTCCTCATTAAGTCTGAATACGGAGAGTTCGAGTATTAATAAGATGGTGAGGTGGTGAGATGGTGAGATGGTGACATATGTTGGCACATATCACCATAACAACACCTCAACATAACAACACCTCACCACCTCAACATCACAACACCTCACCACCTCAACATCACAACATCTCACCCCACACCCCACACCATAACAACATTAAATTTGACAAATGGCAGAAAACAATAACATATTAGAAAAACTCGACGGACTTGAGGCACGTTATGAGGAAGTATCAACCCTCATCACCGACCCTTCTGTAATCGCCGACCAACAGCGCTACGTGAAACTGACAAAGGAGTACAAGGATCTTGAAGACATTATGAAGCTCCGTCAGAAGTATATCAATTGTCTTAACGGCATCGCTGAGGCAAAGGATATCATCATGAACGAGCAGGATGCGGAGATGAAAGAGATGGCGCGTGAGGAACTCGCTGCAAACGAAGAACTCCAGCCAAAACTTGAGGAAGAAATAAAGATTGCACTTGTGCCGAAGGACCCCGAGGACGCAAAGAACGTACAGATGGAGATTCGCGCCGGTACTGGTGGCGACGAGGCTTGTCTCTTTGCCGGCGAGATATTTATGATGTACAAGAAATACTGCGAGTCGAAAGGCTGGACAGTGTCTGTAACAAGCGAGAGCGAAGGCGCTGTCGGCGGCTTCAAGGAAATCTGCTTCGCTGTAAGCGGCGACAACGTATACGGCACATTGAAGTATGAGTCGGGTGTTCACCGCGTACAGCGTGTGCCTGTTACCGAATCAAACGGACGCATGCAGACTTCTGCTGCTACCGTAGCCGTTCTTCCTGAGGCAGACCCGTTCGAGGTTAATATCAACGAGGGCGAAATCAAGTGGGATACATTCCGTTCGTCAGGTGCTGGCGGACAGAACGTGAACAAGGTGGAGTCGGGTGTGCGTGCCCGCTATATGTGGAAGAACCCGAACACCGGAGAGGTTGAGGAAATCCTCATCGAGTGTACCGAGACCCGCGACCAGCCTAAGAACAAGGAAAGAGCTCTTGCACGTCTGCGTACATATATATATGATAAGGAGCACCAGAAGTATGTCGACGACATTGCAAACCGCCGCAAGACTCTCGTCTCTACCGGCGACCGCTCGGCAAAGATTCGTACATACAACTTCCCGCAGGGCCGTGTAACCGACCATCGCATCGGCATGACCGTATACGACCTCCCCGGCTTCATGGGCGGCAACATCCAGCAGATGATCGACGCACTCACAGTAGCAGAGAATGCGGAGAAGATGAAGGAGAACGAATTGTAATCGGTTGCAACCAAAAGCAATTATATCTATTTTTTAGCATCAGTTTATAAAACTTATTGTATAATCAATTTGTAAAACCAATCGTTATGAACAGATCAGAATTAGTAAACCAGATAAAGACAAAGCGCTCGTTCCTCTGTGTAGGTCTTGACACCGACTTGAAGAAGGTGCCGCAGCATATCCTCAACGAGGAAGACCCGATCTTCGCCTTCAACAAGGCAATCATCGACGCAACAGCCCCCTACTGCGTTTCTTACAAGCCAAACCTCGCTTTCTATGAGGCATTCGGCGTGAAGGGTCTCATCTCTTTCGAGAAGACAATCAAGTATCTGAAGGAGAACTACCCCAACCACTTCATCGTGGCTGACGCAAAGCGCGGCGACATCGGCAACACAAGCGCAATGTACGCTCGCACATTCTTCGACGAGTACGACGTAGACTCGCTCACCGTGGCTCCGTACATGGGCGAAGACAGCGTTACGCCGTTCCTCGGCTACAAGGACAAGTGGGTTATCCTGCTCGCTCTCACCAGCAATAAGGGAAGTCACGACTTCCAGCTCACAGAAGACAAGGACGGTGAGCGTCTGTTCGAGAAAGTGCTGCGCACATCTCAGCAGTGGGGCGACAAGGAGAATATGATGTACGTTGTCGGAGCTACACAGGGCCGCATGTTCGAGGATATCCGCAAGATAGTTCCCGACCACTTCCTGCTCGTTCCTGGCGTTGGTGCTCAAGGCGGTTCGCTTGAGGAAGTATGCAAGTACGGCATGAACGCCGACTGCGGACTCCTTGTCAACAGCTCTCGCGGAATCATCTACGCTTCTAATGGCGAAGACTTCGCAACCGTTGCTGCAGAGAAGGCAAAGGAACTGCAGATGCAGATGGATGCTGAGCTGAAAAAATACGGCATTTAAAGCCTCACACCGGGCTTTTTTCGTAAAAACTGACGTATTTTCAGACAAAATTGATAAATATGTATTGTTAAAAAGCATAATGTAAATTAATTTTCTTACATTTGCAACATCTATAGACAACTATCATCTATATATTTGCAAGAATAACATAGAAAAAACAGAAATGGAATTTACAGCAGAACAGATAGCGAGCGTGATTGGCGGTCGCGTAGAAGGCAACAAAGATGCGAAAATCAACACCTTCGCCAAGATAGAAGAAGGTGTAGAAGGCGCCATCTCATTCCTTTCAAACCCGAAATACACCCACTACATCTACGACACCAAGTCGTCGGTAGTGATTGTCAACAACGATGTAGAGCTTGAGCACCCCGTTCAGGCCACACTCATACGTGTTGACAACGCATACGAGTGTATTGCCAAGCTGCTCCAAATCTATGAAGCAAGCAAGCCGAAGAAGACTGGCGTTGCTCCGCAGGCATACGTTTCGCCGACTGCAAAGCTCGGCAAGGACTGCTATGTGGGTCCGTTTGCATGCATCGGCGACAACGCCGTTGTAGGCGACAACTGCCAGATCTATCCTCACGCCGTAATCGGCGACAACGTGAAGATGGGCGACAACTGCCTCATCTACCCTAACACGACCATCTATCAGGGCTGTAAGCTCGGCAACAACGTAACTCTTCACGCCGGCAGCGTAATCGGTTCTGACGGATTCGGCTTCGCTCCTAACGCAGAAGGCTACGACAAGATACCGCAGATTGGCATCGTGACCATCGAGGACAACGTTGAGATCGGCGCTAACACCTGTGTAGACCGTTCGACAATGGGTTCTACCTTCATACGCAAGGGCGTTAAGCTCGACAACCTCGTGCAGATTGCCCACAACGTGGAGATTGGCGAGAACACCGTGATGTCGGCTCAGGTAGGCATTGCAGGCAGCACAAAGGTAGGTTCATGGTGTATGTTCGGTGGCCAGGTTGGTTTGGCAGGCCACATCACAATCGGCGACCGCACCCTTCTCGGAGCACAGTCGGGCGTACCGGGCAACTTGAAAGGCAACGAAGAACTCATCGGCACACCGCCGATGCCACTGCGCCAGTACTTCAAGTCGCAGGCTATCTTCCGTCGTCTGCCTGATATGTACAAGGACTTGAACGACCTGAAAAAAGAGATGGAGTCGTTTAAGAACAACGATAAATAAACAACAAACAATATAATAATGTCAAAACAAAAGACACTTAAAGGCAGTTTCTCTTTGTGCGGCAAAGGCCTGCACACCGGTTTGAGTCTCACCGTGACATTCAACCCTGCCCCTGAGAACACTGGCTATAAAATACAGCGCATCGACCTCGACGGTATGCCTACAATCCAGGCAATCGCTGAGAACGTAATAGACACACAGCGTGGCACCGTTTTGGGTAAAGGCGATATGCGCGTGTCTACCATTGAGCACGGTATGGCTGCCCTCTACGCTATGGGCATCGACAACTGTCTCATCCAGGTGAACGGCCCCGAGTTCCCTATCCTCGACGGTAGTGCGGCTCTGTACGTTGACAAGATCCACGAGGTGGGCATTGAGGAGCAGAACGCTCCTAAGGACTGGTATATCATCCGCCACAAGATTGAGGTGAAGGACGAGGAGACCGGTTCTTGCATCACCATCCTCCCCGATGAGGAGTTCTCGCTCACAGCAATGTGCTCGTTCAACTCCAAGTTCGTCAGCTCACAGTTTGCCACACTCGACCGCATCGACAAGTTCGGCACCGACATCGCTCCGGCACGTACCTTCGTATTCGTACGCGACATCGAGCCACTGTTGAAGGCCAACCTCATCAAGGGCGGCGACCTCGACAACGCCATCGTCATCTACGAGATGCAGACCACTCAGGAGCGTCTCGACTCGCTTGCAGACATGATTCACGTAGAGCGTCGCGACGCTACTGAGCTTGGCTACATACAGCACAAGCCGCTTGTTTGGGACAACGAGTGCACACGCCACAAGTTGCTCGACGTAATCGGCGACATGGCTCTCATCGGCAAGCCTATCAAGGGCCGCATCATCGCCACACGCCCCGGTCACACCATTAACAACAAGTTTGCACGCCTCATGCGCCGCGAGATTCGCAAGCACGAGATTCAGGCACCGATATATGACCCGAACGAGGAACCGCTGATGGACAACATCCGCATCCGCGAGCTTCTCCCCCATCGTTATCCTATGCAGCTTGTTGACAAGGTGATAAGCCTCGGCGCCACAAGCATCGTAGGCGTGAAGAACGTCACAGCCAACGAGCCATTCTTCGTAGGCCACTTCCCGCAGGAGCCTGTCATGCCGGGCGTGCTTCAGATTGAGGCGATGGCTCAGTGCGGCGGTCTGCTGGTGCTCAACACTCTCGAAGAGCCAGAGCGCTGGTCTACCTACTTCATGAAGATAGATGACGTAAAGTTCCGCCAGAAGGTTGTTCCGGGCGACACACTTCTCTTCAAGGTCGACCTGCTTGCGCCGTTGCGTCATGGCATCTCGTCGATGAAGGGTTACGTGTTCGTAGGCGACCACGTCGTTTCGGAGGCTACATTCACAGCACAGATTGTAAAGAACAAGTAAACAGTAAAGAAGATGTGTCAAAAGGGAGTCTGCCACGTGTAACTTCATTTTGGCACATCTCCATAAAATATAATCAAGATGAATCAAATCAGTCCTTTAGCATACGTACATCCCGAAGCAAAGCTTGGCGATAACAACATCATCGGCCCGTTCTGCTACATCGACCGTAATGTAGAAATCGGCGACAACAACGTAATGCAGAACAGTGTTACCATCCATGTAGGTGCACGCATCGGCAGCAACAACGAGTTCTTCCCCGGCGCAAGCATCTCTACAAAGCCGCAAGACCTCAAGTTCCGTGGCGAGGAGACGACCTGCGTTGTCGGCGACAACAACTCTATCCGCGAGAACGTAACAATCTCGCGCGGTACAGCGTCGAAAGGCAAGACCGTTGTCGGCTCCAACAACCTTCTGATGGAGAACATGCACGTAGGACACGATTGCGTGCTCGGTAGCGGACTGATTATCGGCAACTCTACAAAGCTTGCCGGCGAGGTAGTCATCGACGACAACGCCATCCTTTCTGGTTGCGTTCTCGTTCACCAGTTCTGCCACATCGGCGGCTACGTAATGGTGCAGGGCGGTTCGCGCTCTCCGATGGACATCCCGCCGTACATCATTGCCGGTCGCGACCCGCTGAAGTATTGCGGTCTGAACATCGTAGGTCTGCGCCGCCGCGGATTCAGCAAGGAGCAGATCGACCTCATCCACAACACCTACCGCCTGCTCTACAACACAGGCACACTGAAGGAAGGCATCGAGGAGGTACGCAAGACATTGCCTATGACAAAGGAAGTGGAATACATCCTCAACTTCGTAGAGACTTCACAGCGCGGAATCATCCGATAGACATCATCAAAAAAACACTACTGTTTTCAAGAAATAGAGATAATAGAGACAATAGAGACAATGCAGCTTTCGAGATACTGCGTTGCCGCTATTGTCTCTTTTTTTGTTTCCGTATATTATATGGCAAAAACACTGATAGTAATACTCGGTCCGACGGGCGTAGGCAAGACAGAACTGTGCCTGCAAGTGGCCGAGCACCTCAACATACCGATCATCAACGCCGACTCCCGACAGATATTCGAGGAGATACCCATAGGCACCGCCGCACCCACCGCCGCACAGCGCGCCCGAGTGCCTCACTACTTCGTGGGCACCCACCACATCGGCGACTACTATAGTGCGTCGATGTACGAGAGCGATGTGATGCAGCTGCTCACCGCCGACCTCTTCGAGCGCTACGACACGGCGCTGCTCACGGGCGGCTCGATGATGTACATCGACGCCGTGTGCAACGGCATCGACGACATACCCACCGTCGACGACAAGACGCGCGAATGGATGAAGCAGCGACTTGCCGACGAGGGACTTGAGCGACTCGTTGCCGAACTGAAGGTGCTCGACCCCGAGCACTGGGCGATTGTCGACCGCAACAACCCGCGCCGCGTAGTGCATGCACTCGAGATATGCCACTGCACGGGCCAGACCTACACCTCGTTTCGCAAGAGCGAGCGCAAGGAGCGCCCGTTCAACATCATAAAGATTGGCTTGACCCGCCCACGCGACGTGCTCTACGACCGCATCAACGCGCGCGTTCTCGACATGATTGACGCCGGACTCGAGCAGGAGGCGCTTGCCGTCTACCCGCAGCGCTCGGAGAACGCCCTGAACACCGTGGGCTACAAGGAGATGTTCGAGTATCTCGACGGACTCACCACCCTCGACGAGTGCATCTTCAAGATACAGAGCAACAGTCGCCGCTACTGCCGCAAGCAGCAGACATGGTTCAAGCGCGACGCCTCTATCCACTGGTTCTGCCCCGATAACATTAAAGAAATCATAAATTTCATTGATACAAGTCTCGTAGGTTAAGCAAAATATGTACTTTTGCATATTCATAACTATAAATCAATTAATAAACCGGCGGCATGTCATCGGCATGCGGCAACTTGAAAAATAACAATAAGATGAAAAAAGTAAAGCTGATTCTCACCTGGTGTCTGCAGAAGGCGCGCACTTTCTGCCATTGGTACCGCAACCTCTACCGAGGCCGCAAATGGTACGCCAAGACACTCATAGGCATAGCTTCGTGCATCGTTGCCTTCTTCCTCTACCTCGGAGCTGTCGACATCAACCTCCTGTGGCTCTTCGGCAAGTCGCCGGGCTTCATCGCCATCAAGGATGCCGTAACCAGTGAGGCATCGGAGATATACAGCGACGACGGTGTGCTCATCGGCAAATACTTCAACGAGAACCGCACACCGGTGAAGTTCGAGGACGTGAACCCCGTCTTCTGGAAGGCTCTCATCGCTACCGAGGACGAGCGCTTCTACAGCCATCACGGCATCGACTACAAAGGTCTTGCCAGCGCTGTGAAGGACGCTGTGGTGCATCACGACGCACGCGGCGCCTCTACCATCACGCAGCAGCTTGCCAAGAACATGTTCCGCATGCGCACCAACTACTCTACCGGTCTGCTCGGCATGATTCCAGGCGTGCGCATGCTCATCGTCAAGTCGAAGGAGTGGATCATAGCCACCAAGCTCGAGATGACGCACAACAAGAACGAGATTCTCACCATGTACGCCAACACCGTCGACTTCGGTAGCAACGCCTTCGGCATCAAGACCGCAGCGAAGACTTACTTCAACTGCTCGCCGAAGGATCTCACCGTCGAGCAGGCGGCTGTGCTCGTGGGTATGCTGAAGGCCACCACCTACTACAACCCGCTTACCAACCCCGAGAACTCGCTGCGCCGCCGCAACGTTGTGCTCAGCAACATGGTACGCCACGGCGACATGACACACGCCGACTACGACTCTATCTCCAAGATAGACATCAAGCTCAACTACAGCGTTGAGAGCAACTACGACGGCACGGCGCTCTATTTCCGCGAGGCTGTTGCCGACGAGCTGCGCACATGGTGCCGCGACAACGACTACGATCTCTACACCTCCGGTCTGAAGATATACACCACCATCGACTCGCGTATGCAGAAGTACGCCGAGGAGGCTGCCATAAAGCAGATGAAGCAGGTGCAGCGCAACTTCAACAACCACTGGGGCAACCAAGACCCGTGGCAGGACGAGAATCACAACGTCATCCCGGGATTCATCGAGGGCATAGCCAAGCGCCAGCCCGTATACAAGTATCTGCTTACACGCTTCCCGAACAACCCCGACTCCATCGAGTACTACCTCAACCGCCCGCACAAGGTGAAGCTCTTCGACTACGAGCACGGCACAATAGAGAAGGAGATGTCTACAATGGACTCTATCCGCTACATGGTTCACTTCATGCACTGCTCGTTCGTGGCTATGGAGCCGCAGACCGGCGCCGTGAAGGCATGGGTGGGCGACATCGACTTCAAGTCGTGGAAGTACGACAAGGTGACGGCAATGCGCCAGCCGGGCTCTACGTTCAAGCTCTTCGTCTACACCGAGGCTATGAACCAGGGACTCACGCCGTGCGACAAGCGCCGCGACGAATACTTCTCTATGCAGGTGTTCGACAAGAAGCATAACGAGGAGGTGACATGGGCGCCTACCAACGCCAACGGCTACTTCACCGGCGACTCTATTCCGCTGAAGGCAGCCTTCGCACGAAGCATCAACTCTATCGCCGTGCGTCTCGGACAGGAGATGGGCATCACGCGCATCGCCGAGACAGCGCATAAGATGGGCATCGAGAGTCCGCTCGACGAGACTCCGGCGCTCGCCCTCGGTTCGAGCGACATCAACCTGCTCGAGCTTGCCAACGCCTATAGCACCGTAGCCAACGACGGCAAGTACGTGAAGCGCGTTCTCGTTACGCGCATCGTCGACCGCAACGGCAAGGAGGTTTACCGTGCGCCGATGAACGAGGAGCAGGTGATACCTTATAAGAGTGCGTTCCTCATGCAGCAGCTTCTCATGGGCGGCACACGCGAACCGGGCGGCACATCAATGAGCCTCAACGGATACGTGGGCAACTTCCGCGACACCGACTGGGGCGGCAAGACCGGTACATCAAACAACCACTCCGACGCATGGTTCATGGGCGTCAGCCCGAAGCTCGTCGTAGGCGCATGGGTAGGCGGCGAATACCGCTGCATCCACTTCCGCACCGGCGCTCTCGGACAGGGTTCGCGCACCGCTCTGCCTATCTGCGGACTCTTCCTGCAGTCTGTGCTTAACGACCCTGCGTTCGCCAAGTATCGCGTGAAGTTCGGCAAGCCGAAGGATGCCGACATCACCTCGTCGATGTACAACTGCCAGAGCTACTACACTCGCGAGAAGGCAGACTCTACACGCTCCGACAGCATACATGTTGAGGAGGAGATAGTGCTCGACGAGAATGGCGCGCCGATAGAACACCACAAAGCTACCGAGCCTGCAAAGGAAGGTTCGTCAGAACAGCCCAGCACACACAAGCGCCCCAAGGAGGAAGCCGTCAACTTCGACGACCTCTAATCCATATCAATACAATATAGTAGCGGAGGTCTCCCGCCTCCGCAGCAACCAATGAAGCACAACATCTATTATTATTAAAGATGATATGTATTCGACTTGGTGCTGCGGAGGCCGGAGACCTCCGCTACTTTTAGGTTTATGCTTAAATAACTTTGTATTCAAGATAAACCGGAAATAATTTATCTCACGCCGCCCAACTGATGCAGTCTGAACGTGAAGTCGTTCAGCGAATGTCCTTCGGGCGATGTTATCGTTATCTTCTTACGCTGGTCGGGCAGCAGGTCGAAGAAGTTGTCGGTGAAGCGAACGCCTTGCACAGGCACTTCTACGAAAATGTCGCGAGCCAGTTTGTCGGTCTTCAGCGTCATCTCTATCGCGTCGCCTCGCCGTCTCACGCTTGTCTCTATATTAGCCTCGGGCAACTTCTGGTCTTTCGGATAAGCGAAGTAAAAGACGTCATCGGCGAGCGTAACTCCCTTCTTTGTTTTCAGCGTGAAGTGCAGCAATGAGTTAGCGGCGCTTAGCTTGCCCTGCAACTCGCCTGCAGGCTTCTTCATGAAGAGCACGGAGGTGTTGGCAGCGAGTCTGCCGCTCTGCGTCCATTTGCCATGCACCTTGCCGTCGAAATCCATCAGCTCTACGTCCAGACGTACGTCGTCATGGTCTTGCAGTTCGTCCGAAACAAGATATACACAGAGGTCGTCGCCCTCCTTAATGGCATTAATCAGAATAGGAGCAAACGCCCGCTTCGACTGATACATCAACGCCTTCCAATTGCCGTAGTAGTCGATGCCCGACCACGACACCACTGGCCAACTGTCGTTCAGCTGCCAGAAGAGGCTACCCATGCAGTACGGTCGGTTGCGGCGGTGAGCCTCGATGCCGTGGCGCATGCCCTGCCCCTGCAGCACCAGCCCCACGTATACCAGATCTTCAAACTTCTCAGGCACCTTATAGTACAGTCCCATAGTCTGCTTGATAAGCGCATTGCCTATGTCGGCTTTCTGATGCGCATTCATTACTGGCGACTCCAGTTCGAAGTCTTTCTCTTCGGCGAACGTGCGTATCGTCTTCATCTCGGGGAACGCCTGGAAACCGTATTCGCTCATAAAGCGCGGGACGTCCGTGTCGAAACTTTCGAACGGCTTGCGTCCGTGCCATGTGCCCCAGTTGTGGCTGTCGGCAGTCTTCCAACTATTAGGTCTGCCCCAGTTGGCTTCGTAGGGCGAGCTGTGCATGTAGAACCTTGTGCCGTCGAGTCTCTCCACCATCTGCGGCAGCAGCTCACGGAACAACACGTTGTATCCACGCTCCATCTCGGCAAAAGTCTCGGCAGAGTATTTTCTCTGCCATCCCCAGTAGCGCATAGCCTCATATATCTCGTTGTTGCCGCACCACATGGCAAGCGACGCATGTCCGCGCAGACGCTTTATGTTGTATTCTGCCTCGCTCTCCACCCGTCCGACGAACAGCGGGTCATGAGGATACGAACTGCAGGCGAACATGAAGTCCTGCCATATCAGTATGCCGTTGCGGTCTGCCTCGTCGTAGAACTCGTCGTCCTCGTAGATGCCGCCTCCCCACACACGCAGCATATTCATGTTGGCAGCCTTCACGTCCTCAAATATGCGTTTGTATCGCTCGGGCGTTACGTTGGGCAGCAGGGCGTCGTCTGGAATGAAGTTGGCACCCTTTGCGAACATCGGCTTGCCGTTCACTACGAAGTAGAACGACTTGCCGTACTCGTCATCGTCCATCACCACTCTCACCGTGCGCAGCCCCACATTCCGCTCTTGCTTCGCTATCTCCACGCCGTCTACCGACAGCGATGCCGTAAACTTATACAGCGAAGGCTCGCCCCAGCCGTTGGGCATCCACAGATGCGGCTTTTCAATGCTCACAGGCAGACTCACCGTATTGGCTCCGGGGCGCAGTTCTATCTGTTTCTTTATTTCTTTCGTGTCGCTGTCAGAGTAGTGATAATCTACCTTCAGCAAAGCCGAGACTGTGCTGGAGGTTACATTGTTTATCTCCAGTCGGTTGTCTACATCCGCCTTCGCCTGCGTCACGGCTTCCTGACATACATAGTAGTCCTCAATCCTTGCCACGTCGGAAAACACCAGACGCACCGGTCGCCATATTCCACACGTAGCCAGGCGTATGCCCCAGTCCCATCCGTATGAGTAAGGCGCCTTGCGTGTGTAGACACTCGTGCGCCAAGGCGAATGGTCGTTGCTGGCAGGATAGTCGAAGCCGTTGGTCTGCAACTGCGGCAGCACCTCTTTCACTGGCGAACGGAAGCGCACGAGCAGCCGATTCACTCCCTTGCGAAGCACCGGCTTCACCTCTATTTTGTGTCCTACGAACATATTGTCCGACCGCAATATCAAGGCTCCGTTCAGAAACACGTCGGCATACGTGTCGAGTCCGTCCATCTCCAGAACGGCGGCGTCACGACTAAGCTGATGTTCGTCCACCACGAACGATGTGCGATACATCCAGTCTTCGTTCTCCACCCATTGCACGGCTTCCTCATTCATGCCGTAGAACGGATTAGGTATTCGGTTATGGTTTAGCAGGTCCTGATGCACGGTTCCGGGCACCTTGGCGTCGCTCCAAAGCGTGTCGCCCACCTGACAGAAGGTCCAGTTGGTATGTAGCGTGCAAACCTGCGGTTTTTCATAAGCGCTTGCGGTCAGCGACGCAATGCACGTTGCCAGAGAGCAAGCTAAGTCTTTTCCTGTCATATACGGGTTAGTGTAAATTCGGTTAAACGTTAGTGTAAGTTCGGTTAAACAATACTTTGCTGTAACAGCAGAAACAAAATTACTGATTTTTTCTGTATTGCGCGTTACTTCCGCAAAATCTTTTAACAAATATGATATGGTTCAATCATGAACCTTATAAGTAGCGGAGGTCTCCGGCCTCCGCAGCAACAAGTCGAATACAAATCATCTTTAATAATAATAGAGTTTGCTGCATTGGTTGCTGCGGAGGCCGGAGACCTCCGCTACTATATAAACTTGCCATCTTATAAAGGACGGCGAACGGAATCCAATCGGACGGCGGACGGAATCCAATCGGACGGCGGACGCAATCTGATCGGACGGCGAACGGAATCCGATCGGACGGCGAACGGAATCCAATCGGGCGGCGGACGGAATCCGATCGGACGGCGAACGCGACACGATGCCTATTCGTGAATAAAAAGATACAAAAAAAATTATTGCTGTCCGGTAAACAATTATTCACACTTGTATTTTTTTGTTGTTCAGTGTTTTATAGCAATATTTATTAAAGGGGCTTGCCTGTATACTATGCGGGCTGAAAGCCCAACAATCACATAGCCCAGGGCAGCGCCCTGGGTATTGAGTGTATATATTGAGTAGTGCGCCCTGTAAGGGCAACACCTTAATAATTAGGCTTTTGCCCTTTCAGGGCGAATGTAGATGTGGGGTATAATGTTTACCCAGGGCGCTGCCCTG
>ERZ1026901.15-NODE-15-length-136259-cov-9.045035_pt1 | contig 136259 bp, 132 predicted proteins | sample MGYA00380179_ERZ1026901 | MGnify/ENA primary metagenome ERZ1026901 (study PRJEB33269, sample SAMEA4719815) | human gut metagenome | biome: human-associated habitat; feature: organic feature; material: feces | place: Cameroon | collected 2013-10 ... | reverse complement strand
GTTGAGGTGAGAATATCACCTTTAATCAGGTGGCCAAATTTACTGTGCCACTACAAACATCATTGTTAAACCACGCGTATTGCAGCCAGATATCCAGCCAGGCCCCCTGTTTTTGGCTACCGTGCTGAAACCAGCTTGAGGTCAGCCCAACGGCATAACCGTGGTTCTGGTTATCGGCGCGAGTTCCGATCATATTCGAGCGGCTGTCGCCCTGGTTATCGCTGTAACCACCAATGGCCCCTAGCATCCATTCGCCGTCATCACCCCAGCGCCCCCTAAACAGGTCACCGCTAAGCTGCACCGTAGAAGTGTCTTCATGCTGAGCCAGTTGCCCTGCCGCCGTGTAATGATAACGTCCGCCGATAACACGTAAATTCAGCGTCTGACCATCGCCACCAGCGTGATCGCGTCGCTCCATCATAAACGCCTGATTTGCCGCCCGCAGGTTATTAAAATATCCACCAACTTTGGCATTCAACACCGGCTGGTAGGCAGGCGTAGGGGCTGGAGCCGGGTCGGGTGTTGGATCAGAATCTGGCGTGGGAGCAGGATCGGGAGTTGGGTCCGGGTCTGGATCAGGTGGCGATGGTGGCGTTACTTCTTGCGATCGCAGATACCAGTCGTTGTTATCTTCCACCAGCGTGTAGTCATACGCGCCCATATTGACGTAGCCGCTGCCCGCAAGACTAAACTGCGCATTGTTTTGAAATTGCGTGGGATCAGCAGTGAAATCAACCACTTTAATACCTGTAGAAGTCGGTTCACCAATGCCGGTAATGGGGTTAACCACCACGGTCGTGTTACCTGAGGTATTGCCGTTCAACACCAGTTGGTCGCTTGCCGAGTCATCGCCGTTTAATTCGCTGTCGAGAAACAACGTACCACCGCCGGTGTAATCACCGTTTACCGTGAGCGTATCGCCAGCGACACCATTTTGCAGACTGACTGTACCGGACATATTGGTTAGATCACCATTAACCGTCACATCGGAAAGATAGGTCAGGCTGTCAGTTTCCAGGTTAGTATTAAGCTCGCCTGTCAACGTCACGCCATCGGTGGCATTCACCAACGTACCGTCGCCGTTAAACAGCGAGGCATCCAGTGCGGCGGAAGTATCCTGACTCGTCAGGCGCAAAACGGTGCCATCACTGATGTCGATAGTGCCGCTGGAAGTAGCATCAATAGACTGGATATCCTGATCTGCGCCAGTCTCGAATGTTGCTCCGTCACCGACCCACAGCGACGAAGCATAAGGAAAGATATTCACAGCATCGCCTTGCAGCGTGCCTTCTTCTACTCTCACCGCCGACTGCGTCGTACCGCTGGCGGTCAGCTCCAGGGTGCCAGCCCCCGTTTTAGTCAATGTGCTACCCTCATCCTGATGCTGCCCGCTGCTGTCAGCCATCAGTGCGCCCCACTGCGTGTCTACCCCCGCATCAACTGCCACTTCACCGTCGGCGCGCATTTCAATATCACGCCCATGCTCAACCGTTGTAGAGCGAGTATCGACATTGGCAGTAATCTCCATCACGCTTTCTTGTTGATTATCGGTAAAGATAACCTGGCGGTTATAGAGGGTATCTCCAAGCTGCGAGTTGTCACTCACCACCAGCGTACCGGAAGCAATTTGCGTTGTGCCGAGGTATTGATTGTCATTTGCCAGGCTGACCTGCCCATCACCCGCATCGACCACCACGTAGACGCCATCTTTCCCGTCGCCGCCGATATGCATATCGTTTCCGCCTGCAAGATCTACCACATCCTGACTGCCGATAACCGTTCCGCTGCTGCCGCTGACTTCAAGGCCATCGTTGTATGATGTGCCGCTCTGCCAGGTGGAGAAATCAGAGAGATCGAGCACACCGCCGTTTAACACGATCGACTGCGGCTCGTCCTGGAGAGCGGCGAGATCTGCCGCGTCGCCTTCTAGCGTAAGCACCGCGCCATCATCAACGACTATATCGCCAGTTAGCGCCATCGACTGCGCCCCTGCCAGCACGTAGCTGCCGTTTTGCGCAATGGTGAGCTGACCAGCACCTTCGATGGTGCCAGCAAAACTGCCTTGATTAACAGTAACATTGCCACCAGCATCGATATTTAAAGTGCCATTCTGAAAGCCCGTCAATGCGTGCACAAAGGTTTGTTGGGTGGAGCCAACATTTAGCTTTGCCTGATTCTGGTACTTATCAATGCTCCCTATCGTCAGACCGTAGCAGTCTTGCGGATCGTCCTGGCAATGATTATCTCCGACATTCATCAGGGAGTTGCTGCGACCCAGGGTAACTTCACCGTTTTCAATCTGCATCTCACCAGTAAAGTCATTGTTATCTGCATTAAGTACCAGATCGCCGGAACCTGTTTTGGTGATCAACCCGGTACCAGCAATAGAGTCAACAGCTCCATCATTCTCTGTATTGCCGATAACCAGCGTTTTTCCGTCAGCAATATCAAAGGTAACTTCACTTAAGCCGAGATACATAAAGCCGCCCGCCGCAGTGGAAGGACCATCCCCATAGCCTGCTGCGCTATTGTTCTCATCGATTAACACACCGCCGTTCTGGCTGTAGCTGTCATCAACAGAAATATCAATAAGATAGGGAGCCGTCACGCTATTGGTATAAATTGCCCCGCCATAACCTTCGGCAGTGTTATTTGTAAATGCGGTGTTATTTATTATTGTGAAACCTGACGGATGCGTGATATCGCTATTATTATCGGTGACATCGATTGCACCGCCATCGCCATCACTGTAACTTGTTGATGTATATGCCTGGTTATTATTAAAAACATCATCACTTAAATAGACATCATTATTGATGGTATAAATTGCGCCACCTTTGCCATCATTAGCGATGTTATTGCTAAACATGGCGTTAGTGACACGTAAATCGACGGCACCAGTATCATTAGTACCAGAAGAATAGATTGCGCCACCATAGCCGCCTGCGACGTTACCGGAAAAAATAACATCAGTAAGATTCAGCGTTGAGTTTTCTTTAGCAAATATTGCCCCGCCATTATTATATTCTCCTGAGACAGTATTATTGGCAAACAGAGTCATTCCAGTTTCATTTTGTGGCGATATCGTAAATTCAGCACTTTGCTGCAAAAATACGGCCCCACCGCTGGCATTATTGGCCATACCCGAAAAAATCACCCATTGCCCATCGGCGATGCTCCAGTCCTGCGTAATGCCTGAAAGGCTTTGCCTGCTGGCCTGACAACTCGCTTTGATATCATATCCCTGGCATGAATCCAAAACCTCCGCGATACTGTTAACAGAGAAAAGAGATGCAATAATTGACGGGAGTAAAGATAAATACTCCTTGCGTAGAAAGATAATCCGCATATTCATCTAACCATCATTTTCTATAAGACGGCGTATTTAATCGCATTATGCGCTATGGGGTATATTTCTTTTGTAAATTGTACAACCCGGCGCAATGACTATTTTGTTATTATTTGATGAATAATATCAGTGTGTCATAATTCAAATTAATAACCTTAAGGTAAATCGGTTATATGTAAACTGAATTAAAGTAATAAATAATATTCTTATAATATATGCAAAAGTAACAAATTGGCTTGGTATTTAACAATAACCGAATAGAAAACAACCATTTCCGACTCAACAATCGCTTACATTCGCTTATATATTGACCACAACTGATACATCAGATTATGTGATGATTCGTGCTTAGATCAATTTTGACAATCATTAGCGACAAGATTAATAAACCATCTATATCAATTTACCCATACTATTCTGCCGTTCAAGAAATCGCCGAACAGTTATTTTTAACAAATTTTTCTCTTCCCATTGACTTTCCCGGATACCTTGTCTGACCTAAGGTGCGCGGAAGCCACTTTTTCCTTCCTGAGTTATCCACAAAGTTATGCACTTGCAAGAGGGCCATTTTCACACTATCTTGCAGTGAATCCCAAACATACCCCCTATATATAGTGTTCTAAGCAGCTTCCCTCACTACAGGTAGTCTGCATGAAGCTATTGCGGAAAGAATTCCAAAAACAGGTACGACATACATGAATCAGAATCTGCTGGTGACAAAGCGCGACGGTAGCACAGAGCGCATCAATCTCGACAAAATCCATCGCGTTCTGGATTGGGCGGCAGAAGGACTGCATAACGTTTCGATTTCCCAGGTCGAGCTGCGCTCCCACATTCAGTTTTATGACGGTATCAAGACCTCTGACATCCACGAAACCATTATCAAGGCTGCCGCAGACCTGATCTCCCGTGATGCGCCGGATTATCAGTATCTCGCCGCGCGCCTGGCGATCTTCCACCTGCGTAAAAAAGCCTACGGCCAGTTTGAGCCGCCTGCGCTGTACGACCACGTGGTGAAAATGGTCGAGATGGGCAAATACGATAATCATCTGCTGGAAGACTACACGGAAGAAGAGTTCAAGCAGATGGACACGTTTATCGATCACGACCGTGATATGACCTTCTCTTATGCTGCCGTTAAGCAGCTGGAAGGCAAATATCTGGTACAGAACCGCGTGACCGGCGAAATCTATGAGAGCGCCCAGTTCCTTTATATTCTGGTTGCTGCGTGCCTGTTCTCGAACTACCCGCGTGAAACGCGCCTGCAATACGTGAAGCGTTTTTACGACGCGGTTTCCACATTTAAAATTTCGCTGCCGACGCCAATCATGTCCGGCGTGCGTACCCCGACTCGTCAGTTCAGCTCCTGCGTGCTGATTGAGTGCGGCGACAGCCTGGATTCCATCAACGCCACCTCCAGCGCGATTGTTAAATACGTTTCCCAGCGTGCCGGGATCGGCATCAACGCCGGGCGTATTCGTGCGCTGGGTAGCCCGATTCGCGGTGGCGAAGCGTTCCACACCGGTTGTATTCCGTTCTACAAACATTTCCAGACGGCAGTGAAATCCTGCTCTCAGGGCGGTGTGCGCGGCGGTGCGGCAACACTGTTCTACCCGATGTGGCATCTGGAAGTGGAAAGCCTGCTGGTGTTGAAAAACAACCGTGGGGTGGAAGGCAACCGCGTGCGTCATATGGACTACGGGGTACAAATCAACAAACTGATGTATACCCGTCTGCTGAAAGGTGAAGATATCACCCTGTTCAGCCCGTCCGACGTACCGGGGCTGTACGACGCATTCTTCGCCGATCAGGAAGAGTTTGAACGCCTGTACACCAAATATGAGAAAGACGACAGCATCCGCAAACAGCGTGTGAAAGCCGTTGAGCTGTTCTCGCTGATGATGCAGGAACGTGCGTCTACCGGTCGTATCTATATTCAGAACGTAGACCACTGCAACACCCACAGCCCGTTTGATCCGGCTATTGCACCAGTGCGCCAGTCTAACCTATGCCTGGAAATCGCCCTGCCGACCAAACCACTGAACGACGTCAACGACGAGAACGGTGAAATCGCGCTGTGTACGCTTTCTGCTTTCAACCTGGGCGCAATTAATAGCCTGGATGAACTGGAAGAGCTGGCGATTCTGGCAGTACGCGCACTCGACGCGCTGCTGGATTATCAGGATTACCCGATCCCGGCCGCCAAACGTGGAGCGATGGGTCGTCGTACGCTGGGTATTGGTGTGATCAACTTCGCTTACTACCTGGCGAAGCACGGTAAACGCTACTCCGACGGCAGCGCCAACAACCTGACGCATAAAACCTTCGAAGCCATTCAGTATTACCTGCTGAAAGCGTCTAATGAGCTGGCGAAAGAGCAAGGCGCGTGCCCGTGGTTTAACGAAACCACTTACGCGAAAGGGATCCTGCCGATCGATACCTATAAGAAAGATCTGGATGCCATCGCTAATGAGCCGCTGCATTACGACTGGGAAGCACTGCGTGAGTCAATCAAAACGCACGGCCTGCGTAACTCCACGCTTTCTGCTCTGATGCCGTCAGAGACTTCTTCGCAGATCTCTAACGCCACTAACGGTATTGAACCGCCGCGTGGTTACGTCAGCATCAAAGCGTCGAAAGACGGTATTCTGCGCCAGGTGGTGCCGGACTACGAGCATCTGCACGACGCCTATGAGCTGCTGTGGGAAATGCCGGGTAACGATGGCTACCTGCAACTGGTGGGTATCATGCAGAAATTTATCGATCAGTCCATCTCTGCTAACACCAACTACGATCCGTCACGTTTCCCGTCAGGAAAAGTGCCGATGCAGCAACTGCTGAAAGACCTGCTCACCGCCTACAAATTCGGGGTCAAAACGCTGTATTATCAGAACACCCGTGACGGTGCTGAAGACGCACAAGACGATCTGGTGCCGTCAATCCAGGACGATGGCTGCGAAAGCGGCGCATGTAAGATCTGATATTGAGATGCCGGATGCGGCGTGAAGGCCTTATCCGGCCTACGGCTCGGTTTTGTAGGCCTGATAAGACGCGCCAGCGTCGCATCAGGCACAGGATGCGGCGTAAAATGCCTTATCCGGCATTAAACTCCCAACAGGACACATTCATGGCATATACCACCTTTTCACAGACGAAAAATGATCAGCTCAAAGAACCGATGTTCTTTGGTCAGCCGGTCAACGTGGCTCGCTACGATCAGCAAAAATATGACATCTTCGAAAAGCTGATCGAAAAGCAGCTCTCTTTCTTCTGGCGTCCGGAAGAAGTTGACGTTTCTCGTGACCGTATCGATTACCAGGCACTGCCTGAACACGAAAAACACATCTTTATCAGCAACCTGAAATATCAGACGCTGCTGGACTCCATTCAGGGTCGCAGCCCGAACGTGGCACTGCTGCCGCTGATCTCGATCCCGGAACTGGAGACCTGGGTAGAAACCTGGGCATTCTCAGAAACAATTCATTCCCGTTCCTATACTCATATCATTCGTAATATCGTTAACGATCCGTCTGTTGTGTTTGACGATATCGTCACCAACGAGCAGATCCAGAAACGTGCGGAAGGGATCTCCAGCTATTACGATGAACTGATCGAAATGACCAGCTACTGGCATCTGCTGGGCGAAGGCACCCACACCGTTAACGGTAAAACCGTAACCGTTAGCCTGCGCGAGCTGAAGAAAAAACTGTATCTCTGCCTGATGAGCGTTAACGCGCTGGAAGCGATCCGCTTCTACGTCAGCTTTGCTTGTTCCTTTGCCTTTGCAGAACGCGAACTGATGGAAGGTAACGCCAAGATTATTCGCCTGATTGCCCGCGATGAAGCCCTGCACCTGACCGGTACGCAGCATATGCTGAATCTGCTGCGCAGCGGCGCGGATGATCCGGAGATGGCGGAAATTGCCGAAGAATGTAAGCAGGAGTGCTATGACCTGTTCGTCCAGGCGGCACAGCAAGAGAAAGACTGGGCGGATTATCTGTTCCGTGACGGTTCGATGATTGGTCTGAATAAAGACATTCTCTGCCAGTACGTTGAATACATCACCAATATCCGCATGCAGGCAGTCGGTTTGGATCTGCCGTTCCAGACACGCTCCAACCCGATCCCGTGGATCAACACCTGGCTGGTGTCTGATAACGTACAGGTTGCTCCGCAGGAAGTGGAAGTCAGTTCTTATCTGGTCGGGCAGATTGACTCGGAAGTGGACACCGACGATTTGAGTAACTTCCAGCTCTGATGGCTCGCGTTACCCTGCGCATCACTGGCACACAACTGCTGTGCCAGGATGAACACCCTTCCCTTCTGGCGGCGCTGGAATCCCACAATGTGGCGGTTGAGTACCAGTGCCGCGAAGGTTACTGCGGTTCCTGTCGCACACGCCTTGTTGCAGGCCAGGTGGACTGGATTGCCGAACCGTTAGCCTTTATTCAGCCGGGGGAAATTTTGCCCTGTTGTTGCCGGGCAAAAGGCGATATTGAAATCGAGTTGTGATCGGGTACTTGTGCCAGATGCGACGCTTACGCGTCTTATCTGGCCTACGTGATTACATGGCGTAGTAATACGCTTTAACCTGCTCCCAGTCCGCTTTAGGGATCGGCTCCAGATATTTTTCCAGCTGGCGGAAATCATGATTAATCGCTTTATGCCGACGTAAGCGGCGACGACTTTTCTCCAGATCAAGAAAACCAGCTTCTACCATACCTTCTGTTTTCACATAGATGTGGCGAACGTAACAACAGCCATGCTGACGATTAACGCTATGCATTTTCTTAAACGCCATCGCCACAGCTTTCAACATGGCTTGCCGAACATCGTCAGAATAAGGTGTTACTGCATGCTGGGCATACCAGTCAGCAATACTTATGAACCCCGCCATATCTTCCGTCACCAGCAACGCGCGCCATTCACCCTCAATTTTCACCGCTTCACCAAAAACGATTTTCGGCACAATGACACCAGCCCGTTCCAGTTCTTTAATTACCGCAACCTCACGGACAATCGTCGGTCGACCGAACGGATAACGTACGGAATGAAACAGATGATGCGTCATGCGCTTCACATACAGCTTTTTGCCATTGCGCTCGACGCATTGCACCCCGCTCATCCCATTACGGCGATAGTTAGGCTCTTCAACCCAGTCGCCCTCTGTTGCCCACCAGTGATTAAATTCGTCGTACTTTGCTGAAACTGCCATACCCTATCGCCTGTCATTTTTTATTAACGACAATGACTATAGGTGGTTACCTGCGAAAAATCTTAATGAAACGTGTCGTATTAATGAATTTCTTTTGCCACTACTAGCGCGACACCGCTTTTACCCTTCATTTGCAGCGCATAGACTCCACCAGCCACTACCACTAATAGTGCACCCAGCAGATAAAATATGAATTTAATCACCCGGATACAGCGATCAGTTTTATTCGACAGGGATTAGGCATCGCCTTATTACCAGAGTTAACGCTGAAAACCATTGCAGGTGAATTGTGTTCCGTTCCTCTCGAACCAACCTTCTATCGACAGATTTCGTTGCTGGCTAAAGAAAAGTCGGTAGAAGGCAGTCCACTGTTTTTACTACAAACGTGTACGGAACAACTCGTGGTGAGTGGAAAAATTTGATGTAAGACATGAGATTGATGACAAATGCAAGACTGCCTGATTCGCCACACTTAGTTGTACTATAGCCTTTACCAGGCGTAATAATTCGTTTTCACCTGATTTTGGCCCACTTTGTGAATTGGCGATATATATTTATTCAGTTGGGAGAAGTGACAATGACTCCAGGTAGAAACCGGTATGAAGCGCCCGACTCACTGTCAAAACCGATTGTTGAGAGTAATGACACTCCGGCGAACAGTACACAGTTTACTCTGGAGCCATTCTCAATCTTCAAGTGGGATACCTAATAACTAGTCAGGGAAGTTATCAATATCTGTTTGTTACTTATTACCGTATTTATTAACAATAATGATACTTTCTAACATGCGTAAAGGTCTTCGTAATAAAATGAGCTAAATTTGATAGTGAATATATTCTGCAAAGATTAAATTGTATCTTGTTAACTCACAATACAAGGAATCATTTATGCCAAATACATCTATTCAATTATCTCGCTGTAATATTTTACAAAATAATAAATTGCAAACAGCAGAAATTTACAAAGAATCACAACAAACCGCGAAACTTGAGATTTTTTGCAATGAGTTTCTAAAAATATCTCAAAGTAGATTCGGGTTATCAACCTCAGCAGACAACATAGCTAATTTATTGGCTTTTTTCACGAAAGCCTCAGATGAAATTGATAGTGTCAAGACCAAAAAAATTGACGTTCACAGTTATGGTTTCGTACCAATAAGACATTTTGTCGAGCATGTCATAACGTATAAAAATGAATTTGCAGAAGATTATGAACCCTATATCCTTACCTTTACCCGAGGTGAAAACAACGAAGGTGTTTTGAGTATCGAAAGCAAAGAAGGGTTTCTTTCACAAAGAACAATAAATTTAAATGAATATGAAACTGCAATTAACATCATCAATGAGCATGTTGCAAAAGAAAATATCAATAACAAGATCCAAACATTGACAGACAAAGACACACCAAAAATAACCAACTCTGACAAAATTTATAAATTTATCCACGAGTTAAATATAAGAACTCAACTTTACAGCAAGCAAAAAGAATATACAGACCTGCTACAACATTCTGAGAAAAATACAGAATGGTACAAATACACATCCTCCGAGGAACGCTATGATGTATTTAAGAATTCTTCTAAAAAAATTGAAAATACCTACAAGCAAATTGTGCAAGCGCAGAAAAAATTGAAGCAAATGAAATACATCAATAAATTAAGTGGTGAGCTTATCGATATCGCCGACAAAAAGTTAGCACCATTAATAAATGATAGTTTCAGCTATACACGAGATTTCTTTGCTTACTCAAAACAGGAAAAAAATATCTTCACATTTGATAATTCTAATTTTGTAGATCCAAAGGAAAAAGAAGGTTTAATGGTACAACACAGCAATGGACAACTGGTTATTACTGGTAAATATTGCCCTGAAGGTGTGCAAACAGCATTCACCCAAGAACAATATGATAAATTAATAAGATACATTAATATTTTCTTTACCTTTCCGAAATTCGAATAATACTTTACAGTATAAACTGCATTACAATTTATTATTGAGACCTATTCATACTGTTTAAAGAATAACAATGCCCAGTGTTAGCTTTTTTAACGAATGAGTTTTACGAAAATTATGTTGGCATCTTTTTACAGGATGCACCCGTTAATGAAAAGAATAACCGGTAGTAGCATTATTTCGCTTTAGCAGAGGATGGCGCATGAACGCCATCCTGCAGTAGCATTACTCTTTATTAAGGAATTTTACTGCCTTATCAGGGAAATCAGTAAACAGCCCATTTACACCCGCTTTGTTATACAGAGCATCATATAACTGATTCACATCAGTAGTGTATTCAGGCAGCTTATCTGACCGCACGGTATAAGGATGCACCACCAGCTTATTCTGCTGTGCATCTTTTACCATTCCGGTAAGCTTGATATTACCCGGCTGCGATGTCTCCTCAATCACCATATGGTAATCCGGACCAATGCCATCAGCATATTCCGCTACCTGTTTCATGGCGCCCGGCTTGAACATCCAGTCATAGCTGTAATTAACCCAGCTTCCGTCCGGCTGTTTCTGCTGCGTTTCGTTCCAGTCGGTATAGGCAATCAGCTGTACAAGATTGAGGTCCATGCCCATTTTCGGTTCCAGCTCATTTTTAATGCGTTTCAGCTCATCAGCATCAAAACATTGCAAATAAACTTTGTCGTCCTTACCGAGGTAACCATATTTCTTCAGCACTTCCAGCGTTTTTGCCGCAATATCCTTCCCTTCCTGATGGTGGAACCACGGCGCTTTAATTTCTGGATAGATACCAATATTTTTCCCGGTCGAATGGTTTAGCCCCTGAACAAATTCAATCTCTTCTTCAAAGGTGTGCACCCGGAAGTCAGATTTACCCATCGGGAAACGTCCGGGGAAAGTCTGCACTTTTTTACCGTTTTCAATATCGAAGCCTTCCGTAAATTTCAAAGACTTAATTTCATCCAGCGTAAAATCTATCGCGTAGTAACGGCCATCTTTACGCGCCCGATCCGGGAAACGATCGGCGACATCGGTTACCCGGTCAAGATAGTGGTCATGCAGAACGACCAGATGATCATCCTTCGTCATCACCAAATCCTGTTCCAGATAATCCGCTCCCTGCGCATAAGCCATCGCTTTTGCTGGCAGCGTATGCTCCGGTAAATATCCACTGGCACCGCGATGGGCGATGACTATTTTTTCGTTGCTATCCGCCGCCATTGCACTGCTTCCCATGATCATTCCACTCATCATGATCGCCATGCTAAGGTTTTTCAGCGTCAATTTCATGCCATTAGCCTCCATTGCGTTTTTGCAGTAATTCCTGATGGCGACGTTTTTCGCCAATCATCACAACTATCAACAGGATAACCGCCAGGATGCTGCCGCCAATCATTACCATAAAACCGCCATCCCAGCCGAAGAAGTCCACGGTGTAACCAACAATCGCGCTCGCCGCCACCGAACCGCCCAGGTAACCAAACAGACCAGTAAAGCCCGCTGCCGTACCTGCCGCTTTTTTCGGTGCCAGTTCCAGCGCATGCAGACCGATCAACATAACAGGACCGTAGATCAGGAAGCCGATAACAATCATACAAATCATATCTACGGTTGGGTTGCCTGCCGGGTTCATCCAGTAAACGATAGTTGCGATGGTCACCAGTGTCATAAAGAAGACTCCGGTGGCCCCACGGTTACCGCGGAAGACTTTGTCCGACATCCAGCCGCACAGCAGGGTGCCCGGAATGCCCGCATACTCATAGAAGAAGTAGGCCCAGGAGGATTTATCCAGCGCGAAATGCTTAACTTCTTTCAGGTAGGTCGGTGACCAGTCGAGGATGCCGTAACGCAGCAGATAAACGAACACGTTGGCGATGGCGATGTACCACAGCAGTTTGTTCGGCAGCACGTACTGCATGAAAATTTGCTTCGCGGTCAGCTCCTGCTCCGCTTTTTCGTTATAGTCGTCCGGATAATCGTTTTTGTACTCTTCGATCGGCGGCAAGCCACAGGATTGTGGGGTATCGCGCATCATCGCAAAGGCGAATAGTGCCACCAGAATGGCGCAGAAAGCGGGCATATAGAGGGCCGCGTGCCAGTCATTGAACCAGGCCATCCCCAGCAGGAACAGCAGCGGCGGAATACCACCACCGACGTTGTGCGCACAGTTCCACACCGACACAATGCCGCCACGTTCTTTCTGCGACCACCAGTGCACCATAGTACGACCACACGGCGGCCACCCCATCCCCTGGAACCAGCCGCAGAGGAACAACAGTACAAACATTACCGCAATGCTCGATGTCGCCCATGGCACAAAGCCCATAAACAGCATCACTGCCGCCGCCAGAATCAAACCTGCGGGGAGGAAAACGCGCGGATTCGAGCGATCCGACACCGAACCCATGATGAATTTCGAAAATCCATAGGCGATCGAGATCCCAGAAAGCGCGAAACCTAAATCACCGCGTGAGAATCCCTGCTCCACCAGGTAAGGCATCGCGAGAGCAAAGTTCTTACGAACCAAATAGTAAGCAGCATAGCCAAAGAATATCCCCAGGAAAATTTGCCAGCGCAATCGACGATAAGTCGGATCGATCTCCGCGGCAGGTAAGCGCGCTTTGTGTGGCGCCGGTTTAAAAATACTCAACATTGAAAGCCTCCGTGGCCCGTGGTCTTATTTATGATTAACAGCCTGATTCAGTGGGAGAACCTGCCGTTTCTTGAGTTGCCGCGATGTTAAGAAAACATTCAGAAATTAAATGTGAATTGCCGCACACATTATTAAATAACATTTACAGAATGTTCAAAATGACGCATGAAATCACGTTTCACTTTCGATTTATGAGCGAATATGCGCGAAATCAAACAATTCATGTTTTTACTATGGCTAAATGGTAAAAAAACGAACTTCAGAGGGATAACAATGAAAACTCGCGACTCGCAATCAAGTGACGTGATTATCATTGGCGGCGGCGCAACGGGAGCCGGGATTGCCCGCGACTGTGCCCTGCGCGGGCTGCGCGTGATTTTGGTTGAGCGCCACGACATCGCAACGGGAGCCACCGGGCGTAACCACGGTCTGCTGCACAGCGGCGCACGCTATGCGGTTACCGATGCGGAATCGGCCCGCGAATGTATTAGTGAAAACCAGTTTTTAAAACGCATTGCGCGTCACTGTGTCGAACCAACCAACGGCCTGTTTATCACCCTGCCGGAAGATGATCTCTCCTTCCAGGCGACTTTTATTCGTGCTTGCGAAGAGGCTGGAATCAGTGCTGAAGCCATTGATCCGCAGCAAGCACGCATTATCGAACCTTCCGTTAACCCGGCACTGATTGGCGCGGTAAAAGTTCCGGATGGCACTGTTGACCCATTTCGCCTGACCGCAGCGAACATGCTCGATGCGAAAGAACACGGTGCCATTATCCTCACCGCGCACGAAGTGACAGGTCTGATTCGTGAAGGCGCGACGGTGTGTGGCGTTCGTGTACGTAACCATCTCACTGGCGAAATTCAGGCACTTCATGCGCCTGTAGTGGTGAACGCCGCCGGGATCTGGGGGCAACATATTGCCGAATATGCCGATCTGCGCATTCGTATGTTCCCGGCCAAAGGATCACTGCTGATCATGGATCATCGCATTAACCAGCATGTGATCAACCGTTGCCGTAAACCTTCCGACGCCGATATCCTGGTGCCAGGCGATACCATTTCGCTGATTGGCACCACCTCTTTACGTATTGATTACAACGAGATTGACGATAATCGAGTGACGGCAGAAGAAGTGGATATTCTGCTGCGTGAAGGGGAAAAACTGGCCCCCGTGATGGCGAAAACGCGTATTTTACGGGCCTACTCTGGCGTGCGTCCGCTGGTTGCCAGCGATGATGACCCGAGCGGGCGTAACGTCAGTCGCGGTATCGTGCTGCTCGATCATGCTGAACGCGATGGTCTGGACGGATTTATCACCATCACCGGTGGCAAACTGATGACCTATCGGCTGATGGCGGAATGGGCTACCGACGCGGTATGTCGCAAGCTGGGCAATACGCGCCCCTGTACGACCGCCGATCTGGCACTTCCAGGTTCACAGGAACCCGCTGAAGTTACCTTGCGTAAAGTCATCTCCCTGCCTGCCCCGCTGCGCGGTTCTGCGGTTTATCGTCATGGCGATCGCACGCCTGCCTGGCTTAGCGAAGGCCGTCTGCACCGCAGCCTGGTATGTGAGTGCGAAGCGGTAACTGCGGGTGAAGTGCAGTACGCAGTAGAAAATTTAAACGTTAACAGCCTGTTGGATTTACGTCGTCGCACCCGTGTGGGGATGGGAACCTGCCAGGGCGAGCTCTGCGCCTGCCGCGCTGCCGGACTGCTACAGCGTTTTAACGTCACGACGTCCGCGCAATCTATCGAGCAACTTTCCACCTTCCTTAACGAACGCTGGAAAGGCGTGCAACCCATCGCCTGGGGAGATGCATTGCGCGAAAGCGAGTTTACCCGTTGGGTTTATCAGGGACTTTGTGGTCTGGAGAAGGAGCAGAAAGATGCGCTTTGATACTGTCATTATGGGCGGCGGGCTCGCCGGATTACTCTGCGGCCTGCAACTGCAAAAACACGGACTGCGCTGTGCCATTGTTACGCGTGGTCAAAGCGCGCTGCATTTTTCATCCGGATCGCTGGATTTGCTGAGCAATCTGCCTGACGGTCAGCCGGTGACAGACATTCGCAGTGGACTGGAATCTTTGTGTCATCAGGCACCTGCCCATCCATACTCTCTTCTCGGGCCACAACGCGTGCTCGATCTCGCTTGTCAGGCACAGACATTAATCGCTGAAAGCGGTGCGCAATTACAGGGCAGCGTAGAGCTGGCTCACCAGCGAGTTACGCCGCTCGGTACTCTGCGCTCTACCTGGCTAAGTTCGCCAGAAGTCCCCGTCTGGCCGCTGCCCGCGAAGAAAATTTGTGTAGTGGGAATTAGCGGCCTGATGGATTTTCAGGCGCATCTTGCGGCGGCTTCATTGCGCGAACTGGATCTTAATGTTGAAACCGCAGAAATAGAGCTGCCAGAACTGGATATCCTGCGCAATAACGCCACCGAGTTCCGCGCAGTGAATATCGCCCGTTTCCTTGATAACGAAGAAAACTGGCCGCTGTTAATTGATGCGCTTATTCCTGTCGCCAATACCAGCGAAATGATCCTGATGCCCGCCTGCTTCGGCCTGGCTGATGACAAACTCTGGCGGTGGCTGAACGAGCACTTGCCCTGTTCATTAATGTTACTGCCGACATTACCACCTTCAGTGCTGGGCATTCGTCTGCAAAACCAGTTACAGCGCCAGTTTGTGCGCCAGGGGGGCGTGTGGATGCCGGGCGATGAAGTGAAAAAAGTGACCTGTAAAAATGGCGTGGTGAATGAAATCTGGACCCGCAATCACGCCGATATCCCGCTGCGTCCACGCTTTGCCGTGCTCGCCAGCGGCAGTTTCTTTAGTGGCGGACTGGTAGCGGAACGTGAAGGCATTCGTGAACCAATTATTGGTCTTGATGTGCTACAAACCTCTACGCGGGGTGAATGGTATAAGGGAGATTTTTTTGCGCCGCAGCCGTGGCAGCAGTTCGGTGTCACCACTGATGAGGCGCTGCGCCCGTCGCAGGCGGGGAAAACCATTGAGAACCTATTTGCCATCGGTTCGGTGCTGGGCGGATTTGATCCCATTGCCCAGGGATGCGGCGGCGGTGTTTGTGCCGTCAGTGCTTTACATGCCGCTCAACAAATTGCCCAACGCGCAGGAGGCCAACAATGAACGACACCAGCTTCGAAAACTGCATTAAGTGCACCGTCTGCACCACCGCCTGCCCGGTGAGCCGGGTGAATCCCAGCTATCCGGGGCCAAAACAAGCCGGGCCGGATGGCGAGCGTCTGCGTTTAAAAGATGGTGCACTGTATGACGAGGCACTGAAATATTGTATTAACTGCAAACGTTGCGAAGTCGCCTGCCCGTCCGATGTGAAGATTGGCGATATCATCCAGCGCGCGCGGGCGAAATATGACACCACGCGCCCGTCGCTGCGCAATTTTGTGTTGAGTCATACCGACCTGATGGGTAGCGTTTCCACGCCGTTTGCTCCAATCGTCAACACCGCTACCTCGCTGAAACCAGTACGGCAGTTGCTTGATGCGGCGTTAAAAATCGATCATCGCCGCACGCTACCGAAATACTCCTTCGGTACGTTTCGTCGCTGGTATCGCAGCGTGGCGGCTCAGCAAGCGCAATATAAAGACCAGGTGGCTTTCTTTCACGGCTGCTTCGTTAACTACAACCATCCGCAGTTAGGTAAAGATTTAATTAAAGTGCTCAACGCGATGGACACCGGCGTACAACTGCTGAGCAAAGAAAAATGCTGCGGCGTGCCGCTCATCGCCAACGGTTTTACCGATAAAGCACGTAAACAAGCAATCACGAATGTAGAGTCGATCCGCGAAGCGGTAGGGGTAAAAGGCATTCCGGTGATTGCCACCTCCTCAACCTGTACATTTGCCCTGCGTGACGAATACCCGGAAGTGCTGAATGTCGACAACAAAGGCTTGCGCGATCATATCGAACTGGCGACCCGCTGGCTGTGGCGCAAGCTGGACGAAGGCAAAACGTTACCGCTGAAATCGCTGCCGCTGAAAGTGGTTTATCACACACCATGCCATATGGAAAAAATGGGCTGGACGCTCTACACCCTGGAGCTGTTGCGTAAAATCCCGGGGCTTGAGTTAACGGTGCTGGATTCCCAGTGCTGCGGTATTGCCGGAACTTACGGTTTCAAAAAAGAGAACTACCCCACCTCACAAGCCATCGGCGCACCACTGTTCCGCCAGATAGAAGAGAGCGGCGCAGATCTGGTGGTCACCGACTGCGAAACCTGCAAATGGCAGATTGAAATGTCTACAAGCCTTCGCTGCGAGCACCCGATTACGCTGCTGGCCCAGGCGCTGTCTTAATCTTCCTTGTGATGCCCGGTAAGCGCATTGCTTATCGGGCATTTCTGCGTACGTGATTCCGCATCCAGTGTATGCGTTGCATCGCTTTGAAAATTCTTCTGAAAACGTCTCGCAAAGGCAGAAACTGGCAGATGTCATTGTTCTGAGATCCCCGTAATGTCGCGTCATCATAAATATCAGGTGACGGACAACCATGACCGAATCAACAACCTCCTCCCCGCATGATGCGGTGTTTAAAACCTTTATGTTCTCGCCCGAAACCGCGCGGGATTTTCTCGAAATACATCTACCGGAGCCACTGCGTAAACTTTGCAACCTGCAAACCTTACGCCTGGAACCCACCAGCTTTATTGAAAAAAGTTTACGCGCTTACTACTCGGATGTTTTGTGGTCGGTGGAAACCAGCGATGGTGACGGCTATATCTACTGCGTGATTGAACATCAAAGTTCCGCAGAAAAGAATATGGCTTTTCGGCTAATGCGCTATGCCACCGCCGCCATGCAGCGTCACCTGGACAAAGGCTATGACAGAGTCCCGCTGGTGGTGCCGTTGCTGTTTTATCACGGCGAAACCTCGCCCTACCCATACTCACTTAACTGGCTGGATGAGTTTGATGATCCGCAACTTGCCCGGCAGTTGTACACCGAAGCTTTTCCGTTGGTGGATATCACCATCGTACCTGACGATGAGATCATGCAACATCGGCGTATAGCTCTGCTTGAACTGATTCAAAAGCATATTCGCGACCGCGATTTAATCGGTATGGTCGACAGGATCACCACGCTTTTGGTTAGAGGCTTCACTAATGACAGCCAGCTACAAACGCTGTTTAATTATCTGCTGCAATGCGGCGATACCTCCCGTTTCACCCGCTTTATTGAGGAGATTGCCGAACGTTCACCACTACAAAAGGAGAGATTGATGACTATTGCTGAACGGCTACGGCAGGAAGGGCATCAAATTGGCTGGCAGGAAGGCATGCATGAACAAGCCATTAAAATTGCCTTGCGCATGCTGGAACAGGGCATTGATCGTGACCTGGTGCTCGCTGCCACCCAGCTAAGCGAAGCCGATCTGGCAGCGAATAACCACTAATTAACACAGGCCCACAGCCGATCCCCGTGGGCCTTTGATATCAATAACTACCTTTTATGCGTGGCTCATTTTTGCCTGATTTAAACATCGCCAGTCGTTGATCCAGGGCATCGCTGTAGAGCATCGTGTCAACGCCAACAGCGACAAAGTTCGCTCCCCATGCCAGGCATTGCTGCGCCATATCAGGAGCCACAGCCAGAAAACCAGCCGCTTTACCCGCAGCACGGATCCGCCGAATACTGGTTTCAATAATTCGCTGCACTTCCGGGTGCCCGGCGTTATCCGGGTAACCCAACGAGGCAGAAAGATCCGCAGGTCCAATAAACACGCCGTCAATCCCTTCGACGTCGAGGATTTCGTCCAGGTTATCCAGTGCTGTTTTACTTTCCACCTGCACCAACAGACAAAGCGAATCGTTGACTTGCGCCATGTAATTCTCAATGCGTCCCCAGCGCGCAGCCCGTGCCACACTGGCCCCGACACCACGCTCACCGTAGGGAGGATAGCGCGTGGCAGACACCACCTGACGTGCCTGATCGGCAGTATCGACCATCGGGATCAGTAGAGTTTGCGCGCCAATATCCAGGACTTGTTTAATCAGTGACTTACTGGCTTCCACCGGACGGATCACGGGTTGGCTGGCATAGGGCGCTACCGCCTGTAGCTGGTGATAAAGATCCTGAATGGTGTTTGGCGCGTGCTCCCCGTCAATCAGCAACCAGTCATAACCGGAGGTGGCGGCAATTTCTGCCATATAAGAAGTAGTCGAGCTTAACCACAGACCAATTTGCACTTCGCCCTTGCGTAAACGTTCTTTAAAGGGATTGGTTAATAATGCGTTCATGGTGTTCCTTAACCTATTAATGATGTGCCACGTCGGTCTGCGCAACAGTGCGATTTACACGCAGAGTGAAAATAATCAGCGAACCGATGACCGCCACCGCTGCCAGCGTCAGTAATCCAGCCGCATCGCTGGCAAACAACGTTTCTGCTTTCACGCGCAGGATCGGGGCAATAAACCCGCCCACTGCACCAAACAGGTTTACAAAACCAATCCCCGCCGCCAGCGCCGTACCGGAAAGCAGTTGTGTCGGCATCGTCCAGAACACCGGCTGCACGGCAATAAACCCGATGGCTGCAACACACAGCGCTACGATCGCCAGTACTGGAGAAAGCAGCCCGGAGAGACCAATACCAATGCCCGCCGCCAGTAATGTCAGCGCCGCGACATTACGCCGTTCGCCGGTTTTATCGGAATAGCGCGGAATAAGCCAGGTCCCAAACAAGGCCGCGACCCACGGAATGGCGGTGACCACCGACGCCGTAAAGCCCACTTTTGTCCCCAACAATGCAGCAACCTGCGTCGGCAGGAAGAAAATTAATCCGTAAACCGCCACCTGAATGGTCAGGTAGATAATCGCCAGTTGCCAGACTCGCCCATTACGCAGCGCATCGCTCAGTCGAGAAGTCACTTTCTGTTGTTCTTCACTTGCCAGTTGGTTGATAAGCAACGTTTTTTCTTCTTTACTCAGAAAACGAGCCTGCTCCGGCGTGTCATCAAGCCAAAAGAATGTGAATACACCAGCGCCGACTGCCAGCAATCCTTCAATCACAAACATCCAGAACCAGCCGGGATGCCCCATAAATCCATGCATCTCCAGCAGCGCGCCGGAAAGCGGTGATCCCAGTGTTAACGCCAACGGTGCGCCCATATAGAACAGCCCCATAATGCTGGCGCGATTACGCTGCGGAAACCATTGCGAGGTGAGATAAATCATACCAGGGAAGAACCCGGCCTCCGCAGCACCAAGCAGAGTGCGAACGATCAGAAATTTCGCTTCAGTATCGGCCCATGCCATGGCTGCCGAAAGAAATCCCCACAGCAGTGTTGTCGTACCAATCCAGGTTCTTGCCCCCAGTTTGCGCATCAAAAGATTCGCCGGAACACCCAGAAACGCATATACCACAAAGAAAATGCCTGCTCCCAGCGCATAAGCTTCATTACTCAGCCCGGTATCAATCTGGTAGGTCTGTTTGGCAAAACCGATATTCGAACGGTCGAGAAACGCCAGCACATACAGCGCCAACATAAACGGAATTAAACGCGCAAGGTTTTTCTTCACCACGGCGTCAAGCAAAGCGGTGCTCATAAAAAGCTCCTTAGAATATGTAGGCGTTACCGTTGTCACAGCAACGCCCGGAATGATTAGTGGCTGTAGGGGCGTTTCAAATTGCAGCCACGATTGAGCTCGACGCCGAAACCGGGTTTATCAAGCACTGATTTATGAATACGACCATTCACCGGCACTGGCTCATTAAGCAGAATCGGATCAAATTGCGGACGCATCGTTGAACAATCCGGGCTGGTCATCAGGAATTCGCTGAATGGCGTATTGGTGAAGGTGATCACCGCATGGTGAGAGTAAACAGACGAACCGTGCGGCACCACCAGTTGCCCTCTGGATTTGGCGATTGCGGCAATTTCCACCAGCGTGGTTAAGCCACCGCACCAGCCAACATCCGGCTGCATAATGTCGATACCGGTTTCTGAAAGCGTACGGAAAGATTGCAGTGTGCCGTGATGCTCACCGCTGGTGACCATCATTCCGACTGGCGCGTTGCGTTTCAGTTCGCGATAACCTTCATACTGCTGTGGCGGCAGGCACTCTTCGATCCATTTCAGGTTATAGGGCGCGCAAGCGTGGGCCAGTTTGGTGGCATAGTTCACGTCCTGACTCATCCAGCAGTCGAGCATTAACCAGAAATCCTCACCGCATTTTTCACGCATATCCGCGACCATAGCGGCATCTTTGCGGATCCCCGCATCGCCATCATGTGGCCCCCAGTGCGTCGGCATTTTGCCACCGATAAAGCCCATCTCTTTTGCCAGATCCGGACGCGCACCTGTGGCGTAGAACTGAATCTCATCACGAACTGCGCCGCCTAAAAGTTTATAAACCGGAAGCCCGACCACTTTGCCGAACAGATCCCACAGAGCCAGATCGACACAGGAAATCGTATTCATCACCAGGCCACCAGAGCCGGAGTAATACAGGGTGGCATTGAGCATTTGATCGTGGATCAGTTTGATATCACTGACACATTTACCCTCAATGAAACGGTTAAGGTGTTTTTCGACAATAAAACAGCCCATTTCACCGGTTGTCGAAACGGCGAATCCGGTCTGGCCGTTTTCTGCTTCGACTTCAACAATCAACGTGCCAAGAACGTTAATGCCAAATGACTGGCGTGACTGCTCGTAATCGCGGTATTTACTCATCGGGGTGGCAATATGATCGTCAATCCAGTGATTCGCCCCCTGGTCGTGATAATCACCGCCGCCAGCGCCTTTTTCTGCTGTCGCACCGCCAGTAAACCAGGCGCGAACCTGTTTGATTTTTGGTAGGGTCATGCTGTTCTCCATTGTTATGAGGCCTGTAAGTCAAAGGGACTTTTCCATCCCAACAGACGTGAAATATCCCTGGCGCAGGCAATGGCCTTGCCCGCCAGATAATCACGGTATTCTTCATTGATTTGTAAGCGGGTACCGACCACCGAGATCGCAGCGGTAAGCTCGTTATTGGCGTTAAACACCGGCGCAGCGACACAACGGACATCGGCGTAATCTTCGCCGTTGTCATAGCTCCAGCCCTGACGGCGAATACGCGCCAGTTCTTCGTGAAGTTGCTGTGGATGAGTAATCGTTGTGGGTGTCACCTGCTCCCAGACCAGCCCTTCGATAATACTTTGCTGTACAGCTGCAGGTTGCCAGGCTAGCAGGCATTTACCTATTCCGGAGCGATAAAGCGAAAGGCTTTTTCCTTCATGGGAACGCACGCTGATAGTGGCTGATGACTCCACTTTCAAAATGTAATAAGCGCTGCCGTTATCAATAATCCCCAGGTGACATAACAGCCCGGTGGTATCCATCAGTTGCGTCAAACGCGGTCGAGCCAGTTCCCGGAGATCCATCTTGCTTAACGCATGACCGGAAAGCTCCACCAGCTTGGTCCACAAACAAAAATTTTCCTGGTGATCAAGGCTAAGAAAACGCTGACGCCTGAGTTCATTAAGCAGCAAATAGGCCGTGCTTTTAGGGATCCCCAATGTGTCAATGATCGTCGCAGCACTACAGGGGCCAATGCGGGCAATCAAATTGAGAATATCAATAGCCCGTGTCAGGGCGGGAACTTTGCTTGATTCCAACATACTGGACTCCAGTCTTAGATACTGGAATCAGTCTCGTTGCTCAGGGGGAGTAAAATTGTGAAGAGCATCAAATCCCGCACCTCGTCCAGCGGACTGGAGAAATTACGCACAAATTTGTGAATCAGCGCACGGATTTTTTCTTATTGAGTACAACAGGTTGGACAAATTTTGCCGGAGGGGGAATGTGCCGGTGCAGTAAACCGGCACGGAGTGGCGGAATCAGACAGATAAAGTCATGGACTCAACAACCTCAATCCAGCCATGCTCACTGGCGATGTCCTGACCGTTTAACCAACGGCGCAGCATATTCAGTGCCATCATTGCGCACACTTCCTGACGGATAGCCAGGCTGTAGCGCGTAGTGCTGAAACGCACACGCAGAGCGAAAGTGCCGTCTGGCGAGGCTAGCGCAAAGTTGAGATGTTCGTTCTCGAAACCAGAAACAGCCAGTGCCAGCCCGGCAAAATGGTTGGCACGCCGTTCTGTAATCCAGTGCGCAGTTTGCGCCAGGGTTTCTTCCTGTGAAGGAACTACTTCACACGCCAGCAATGGAGCACCTGCGCGAGAAAGTTGCAAAGCCAATAAACCACCGGTGAATTGCTCGCTCAACGTCAGGCTGAACTGGCGGCTCTGCAATTCGCGACTGATCTGCGCGGGCAGTCCTTCGGTGCCTTCGAAAATCACGCTCTGTCCGGCAACACGTTTAACGTCCAGCCACAGTTTTTCCATCGCCTGTTGCTCACTTGCCGGTCCGGTCAGCTTAAGTTCAATTATCGGCATCGAGGAGCGATAGCCCATCGTTACGCCCGGCGGCAATTGCAGGGAGTCCAGGCTTAGCGCCAGATCGCTTTCCGAACGACCGAAGGTAGTCAAACGCAGACAAACCGGCGGCTGCGGTAAAGAAAAACGCTCGCGCAGGCGCGGCAGGATTTCGTGCTCGACCATCACCTTAAATTCTGACGGTACGCCGGGGGTAAAGAACATCAGGCAACGATTAAGCTGCACGGCAAAACCACAGGCGGTGCCTACCGGGTTATTGATAAATTCAGCACTGGCTGGCAGCTCCGCCTGTTTACGGTTGCTCGGCGCCATTACGCGACCACGTTCGCGGAAATAGCGTTCCATCTCTTTGAGCCAGGCCTCATGCAGCACCAGGCCTTCTCCTTTTGCAGTCGCAGCGGCGAGTGCGCTTAAATCATCACTGGTCGGCCCCAGCCCGCCGTTCACAATCAGCACATCGGCGTGCTGACTACGTTCACGAAGAATGGTCACTAAGTCATCGAGGTTATCCCCCACCGTATTACGGCGAGATAATGGCAACCCCTGATGAAAGAAAAAATCGGCCAGCCAGGCAGCATTAGTGTCAACGATTTGCCCGTGTAACACTTCATCCCCGGTGGATAACATTTCCACTGTTAACATGGTTATCTCCTGCTTTTGTTATCGAATCACTATAACGCAAAGGGAGATAAGGCGTAGTAAGAAACTGAATGGCGCGACAGAATGCCGCGCCGGAAGGCATCAGAAACTGGCGTTAACCCCAACATATGGACCGTCAGCCACGGCGTTGTCGCGGTTACCATCTTTACCCGACAGATTCAGATAGCGATAACCCGCCTCAATACTGACTGGACGCATAATGGTGTAACGCGCACCCGCATTCGCTTCCTCATAACTTTGAATACCGCTGGAGAGCGAATCTGGAGAGTAGTAATACTCGCCAAACAAACGGAAGCTGTTGCCAATTTTCCACTGCAAACCACCACCAACAGCAGCGGCATAGCCTTCATCACCATCATTCGGATTGGTATAAATACCTTTACCGCCAACGGTCGCCATTAACGGACCAAGAGGCAGATTCAACCCCAGCCCCACACCCGCGACGTCACCGTCGTCGTCGTTATGTGTCCAGTTACCGCTTAACGCCAGGCCCGTCGATTCCGTACCAAAACCGACACCAATATTGGTGTATTCTTTACCCGCCTGACCGCTGATACTCATTGCATTGACCGATGCAGAAACCAACAGCATTCCGGCCAGACCTGCTAGCGCAATTTTTTTCATTTTCCCCTCTCCCACAAGCAATAAATCAAAATTCCCAAAGCTGCGGGATTGTACTGCCTGGCGCTGAGGATTCAATGAGCGAAAAAAGGGATCTAGTCACTTATTGTAACTAAATACTTCTTAAATAATTAAACGCCGAAAAAATAAACACACCTTATCGATACACACAAAAATAATAATAAGTACAGTTATCATCGCAAAAGAGATTACTGTCACTTTCACATATTTCTGAGTTACCGTATTCTCATGGTTTCTTTTTATTTATAAGGAATATCCCCGTGCGACAACGGACTATTGTTTGCCCTTTGATTCAAAATGATGGTGCTTATTTGCTGTGTAAAATGGCCGACGATCGCGGCGTTTTCCCCGGTCAATGGGCGCTTTCGGGTGGTGGCGTGGAGCCTGGCGAACGAATTGAAGAGGCACTACGCCGCGAAATTCGCGAAGAACTGGGAGAACAGCTGCTTTTGACAGAAATCACGCCGTGGACCTTCAGCGATGATATTCGCACCAAGACGTATGCAGATGGTCGCAAGGAAGAAATTTATATGATTTACCTGATCTTTGACTGTGTATCAGCCAACCGAGAAGTGAAAATAAACGAAGAGTTTCAGGACTACGCGTGGGTAAAACCTGAAGATCTGGTGCATTATGATTTGAATGTCGCCACCCGAAAAACGTTACGTTTGAAAGGTCTTCTGTAACAATGATGACAGCCATTACTGGCTGTCAGATTGAAAATTTAGTGGTTAACGAATTCCCCATCCAGATAAACTTTGCCTTTTTCTACATGCATGACTAAACCATCCAGATAATCAGGTTTAAATGTCGCATCACGCTTATCTTTAGCAATATATGTCAGGCAATGATTATGGGTAAAAATAACGATATTTTTATCAGGTGCTTTGCTTTGTAAGTCCTTAATTGCACTATAAATCTCATTACCGCACTGAAGAAGTCGTTTATCTACCGTCAGCTTTTTACCCGCTGAAAACCAGGTCGCCGACTGAATGGTCCGGACGGTATTACTGGAATAAAGATCGAAATCAGGAATGTCAGCGCTAAAAGCGTTGCCCAGTTCACGGGCATCCTGGGTACCTTTGACCGTAATACCTGTTTTATCTGACAAGCATTGATTGGTTGAACGATCGCAACGTTCAGCATGGCGAAACAAAACGACAACCGGGTGTTGCTGTGCCAGTCTGGCCAGTGTTTTATTGTCGATACGTGGCAAACCATTGCTACTCCAGGCGGCATGAGTACCCAGTCCGGCAATTGCAGCGAGCGCCAGTAAAATGATGAAATATTTTTTTGACTTCAACGAAGAGCGGCAAAAAGCTAACACGTAAACTCCACCTATAGACAAGCGCAACCAGACAATTACCGTGAAATTGAGCGACATTTCTGGCGATAATTAGCAGTTGGTGTAATATTAAAAATCCTACGATGCCGGCAAAATGCCTCAAAATTTTGCCAAATGCAAAGCCTAAATAAGAAAAAATATAAAAATTTCAATATTTACGTCTAATATTAATTTCTTAAGGTTAAGTTAATATTCTATCCTTAGAATTTCGCTCCAAATGGCAAAATATACACAACACTCTTTATAGCAAATATAAGTGGACAGGTATTCAATGGCGGAAGGAAAAGCAATGTCAGAATTTTTGCCTTTTTCGCGACCAGCAATGGGCGAGGAGGAAGTCGCTGCAGTTAAAGAGGTTCTCGAATCTGGTTGGATCACTACAGGTCCGAAGAATCAAGCGCTTGAACAAGCCTTTTGCCAATTGACGGGAAATCAGCATGCCATCGCGGTCAGTTCAGCCACCGCAGGAATGCATATCACGCTGATGGCGTTGGGAATTGGCAAGGGCGATGAAGTGATTACGCCTTCCCTGACCTGGGTTTCAACGCTCAATATGATCTCCTTGTTGGGTGCAACGCCGGTAATGGTGGATGTCGACCGCGATACGCTGATGGTCACGCCTGAAACGATCGAAGCAGCCATTACGCCACGCACTAAAGCCATCATTCCGGTGCATTATGCCGGTGCGCCAGCAGATATTGACGCCATTCGCGCCATTGGCGAACGTTACGGCATCGCAGTTATCGAAGATGCTGCCCATGCCGTCGGTACGTATTACAAAGGCCGACATATTGGCGCAAAAGGTACCGCTATTTTTTCGTTTCACGCCATCAAAAATATTACCTGTGCGGAAGGTGGCCTGATTGTTACTGATAATGAAAACCTTGCCCGCCAGCTACGGATGCTGAAATTTCACGGTCTGGGTGTCGATGCATATGACAGACAAACCTGGGGCCGTGCACCGCAAGCTGAAGTCTTAACGCCGGGCTATAAGTATAATCTGACCGATATTAACGCCGCGATTGCCCTGACCCAGTTAGCCAAATTAGAGCACCTCAACACCCGTCGGTGCGAAATTGCTCTGCAATATCAGCAAGCTCTGGCAGCTCTCCCCTTTGAGCCATTAAGCCTTCCCGCCTGGCCGCACGTTCACGCCTGGCATCTGTTTATTATTCGTGTCGATGAACAACGTTGTGGTATCAGTCGCGATGCGTTGATGGAAGCGTTAAAAGAAAGAGGCATTGGTACCGGGTTACATTTCCGCGCCGCTCACACGCAAAAATATTATCGCGAGCGTTTTCCCACGCTGTCGTTACCGAATACCGAATGGAATAGCGAACGCATCTGTTCGTTGCCGCTGTTCCCGGATATGACCACCGCCGATGCCGACCGCGTCATCACAGCCCTTCAGCAACTCGCAGGACAATAAGCCATGTTTGAAATCCACCCTGTTAAGAAAGTCTCGGTGGTTATTCCCGTTTATAACGAGCAGGAAAGCTTACCGGAATTAATCAGGCGCACCACCGCAGCCTGTGAATCGTTGGGGAAAGAGTATGAGATCCTGCTGATTGATGACGGCAGTAGCGATAATTCCGCGCATATGCTGGTCGAAGCCTCACAAGCGGAGAACAGCCATATTGTGTCTATTTTGCTTAACCGCAATTACGGACAACATTCAGCGATTATGGCGGGTTTCAGTCACGTTACCGGCGACTTAATTATTACCCTCGATGCCGATCTCCAGAATCCTCCAGAGGAGATCCCCCGCCTGGTGGCAAAAGCCGATGAAGGTTACGACGTAGTAGGAACTGTACGCCAGAACCGCCAGGACAGCTGGTTTCGTAAAACCGCTTCGAAGATGATCAACCGACTTATTCAGCGCACCACCGGCAAAGCAATGCGTGACTACGGTTGTATGCTGCGCGCCTATCGCCGTCATATTGTCGATGCGATGTTGCACTGCCATGAACGCAGCACCTTTATCCCGATTCTGGCGAATATCTTCGCCCGCCGCGCCATTGAAATTCCAGTGCATCATGCCGAGCGTGAGTTTGGTGAATCCAAATACAGCTTTATGCGCCTGATTAATTTGATGTACGACCTGGTGACCTGCCTTACTACTACGCCGCTACGTATGCTGAGTCTGCTCGGCAGCATTATTGCGATTGGAGGTTTCAGCATCGCGGTACTGCTGGTGATTTTACGCCTGACCTTCGGCCCCCAATGGGCGGCAGAAGGCGTCTTTATGCTATTTGCCGTGCTGTTTACTTTTATTGGCGCTCAGTTTATCGGCATGGGATTGCTCGGTGAATATATCGGCAGGATCTACACCGATGTCCGCGCCCGCCCCCGCTATTTTGTTCAGCAAGTTATCCGTCCATCCAGCAAGGAAAATGAATAATGAAAACCGTCGTTTTTGCCTACCACGATATGGGATGCCTCGGTATTGAAGCCCTGCTGGCTGCCGGTTACGAAATTAGCGCTATTTTTACTCATACTGATAATCCCTGTGAAAAAGCCTTTTATGGTTCGGTAGCTCGTCTGGCGGCGGAAAGAGGCATTCCGGTTTATGCGCCAGATAACGTTAATCATCCGCTGTGGGTGGAACGCATTGCCCAACTATCACCTGATGTGATTTTTTCTTTTTATTATCGCCATCTTATTTGCGACGAAATTTTGCAGCTCGCTCCTGCAGGCGCATTTAATCTGCATGGTTCGCTGTTACCAAAATATCGTGGTCGCGCGCCGCTGAACTGGGTGCTGGTGAACGGTGAAACGGAAACTGGCGTGACATTGCACCGAATGGTGAAACGTGCCGATGCTGGGGCCATTGTGGCCCAATTGCGCATTGCCATTGCGCCAGACGATATCGCCATTACGCTTCATCACAAGTTATGCCATGCCGCGCGCCAGCTACTGGAGCAGACATTACCCGCCATTAAAGACGGTAATATTCTGGAAATCGCCCAGCGCGAAAACGAAGCCACCTGTTTTGGTCGCAGAACGCCAGAAGACAGCTTCCTCAAGTGGCATAAACCGGCAGCAGTATTGCATAACATGGTGCGTGCCGTCGCCGATCCGTGGCCGGGAGCCTTCAGCTATGTTGGTAATCAAAAATTTACCGTCTGGTCGTCACGCGTACATCCTCATACATCCGCAGCGCAGCCGGGAAGCGTGATTTCTGTTGCGCCACTGCTGATTGCCTGTGGCGATGGCGTGCTGGAAATCGTCACCGGACAGGCGGGAGACGGCATTACTATGCAAGGCTCGCAGTTAGCGCAGTCGCTGGGTCTGGTGCAAGGTTCACGCTTGAATAGCCAGCCTGCCTGCACCGCCCGACGCCGTACTCGGGTACTCATCCTCGGGGTGAATGGCTTTATTGGCAACCATCTGACAGAACGCCTGCTGCGCGAAGATCATTATGAAGTTTACGGTCTGGATATCGGCAGCGATGCGATAAGCCGTTTTCTGAATCATCCGCATTTTCACTTTGTCGAAGGCGATATCAGTATCCATTCCGAATGGATTGAATATCACGTCAAAAAATGTGATGTCGTCTTGCCGCTGGTGGCAATAGCCACGCCGATTGAATATACCCGCAACCCGCTGCGCGTCTTTGAACTCGATTTTGAAGAGAATCTACGCATTATCCGTTACTGCGTGAAGTACCGTAAGCGAATCATCTTCCCGTCGACTTCAGAAGTTTATGGGATGTGTAGCGATAAATACTTCGATGAAGACCATTCTAATTTAATCGTCGGCCCGGTGAATAAACCACGCTGGATTTATTCGGTGTCTAAACAATTACTTGATCGAGTGATCTGGGCGTATGGCGAAAAAGAGGGGTTACAGTTCACCCTCTTCCGCCCGTTTAACTGGATGGGACCACGACTGGATAACCTTAATGCGGCAAGAATCGGCAGCTCCCGCGCTATTACGCAACTCATTCTCAACCTGGTGGAAGGTTCACCGATTAAGCTGATTGATGGCGGAAAACAAAAACGCTGCTTTACTGATATCCGGGATGGCATTGAAGCGTTGTATCGCATTATCGAAAATGCAGGCAATCGCTGCGACGGCGAAATTATCAATATTGGCAATCCTGATAACGAAGCGAGCATTGAGGAACTGGGCGAGATGCTGCTGGCGAGCTTCGAAAAACATCCGCTGCGCCATCACTTCCCACCGTTTGCGGGCTTTCGCGTTGTCGAAAGTAGCAGCTACTACGGCAAGGGATATCAGGACGTAGAGCATCGTAAACCAAGCATCCGTAATGCCCGCCGCTGCCTGGACTGGGAACCGAAAATTGATATGCAGGAAACCATCGACGAAACGCTGGATTTTTTCCTGCGCACCGTCGATCTTACGGATAAACCATCATGACCAAAGTAGGCTTACGCATTGATGTCGATACCTTTCGTGGCACCCGTGAAGGCGTGCCGCGTCTGCTGGAAATCTTGAGTAAGCATAATATTCAGGCCAGCATTTTTTTCAGCGTCGGCCCGGACAATATGGGCCGCCATCTCTGGCGACTGGTGAAGCCACAGTTTTTGTGGAAGATGCTGCGCTCAAACGCGGCATCGCTTTATGGCTGGGATATTTTACTGGCAGGTACGGCCTGGCCAGGTAAAGAGATTGGTCATGCCAATGCCGATATCATTCGTGAAGCGGCTAAACATCACGAAGTCGGCCTGCACGCCTGGGATCACCATGCCTGGCAAGCCCATAGCAGTAACTGGGATCGGCAAACAATGGTCGACGATATCGCACGCGGCCTTCGCACCCTGGAAGAAATTATCGGCCAACCGGTAACCTGCTCCGCAGCCGCTGGCTGGCGTGCCGACCAGCAGGTGATCGAAGCCAAAGAAGCGTTCCATTTGCGCTACAACAGCGATTGTCGTGGGGCTATGCCGTTTCGTCCATTGCTCGAAACAGGAAAACCCGGCACGGCGCAAATTCCGGTGACCTTACCCACCTGGGATGAAGTGATTGGTCGGGATGTGAAAGCTGAAGATTTTAACGGTTGGTTACTCAACCGCATCCTGCGAGATAAAGGCACGCCGGTTTATACCATTCATGCAGAAGTTGAAGGCTGCGCTTATCAGCATAATTTTGTGGATCTCCTGAAACGCGCAGCCCAGGAAGGCGTGACATTTTGCCCTTTAAGCGAACTGTTATCAGGGACGTTGCCGCTCGGACAAGTTGTTCGCGGAAATATTGCCGGACGTGAAGGCTGGCTGGGTTGCCAACAAATTGCGGGTAGTCGCTGATGAAATCGGTACGTTACCTTATCGGCCTCTTCGCGTTTATTGCCTGCTATTACCTGTTACCGATCAGCACGCGTCTGCTCTGGCAACCAGATGAAACGCGTTATGCGGAAATCAGTCGGGAAATGCTGGCATCCGGCGACTGGATTGTGCCCCATATGTTAGGGCTACGTTATTTCGAAAAACCCATTGCCGGATACTGGATTAACAGTATTGGGCAATGGCTATTTGGCGCAAATAACTTTGGTGTGCGGGCAGGCGTTATCTTTGCGACCCTGTTAACTGCCGCGCTGGTGACCTGGTTTACTCTGCGCTTATGGCGCGATAAACGTCTGGCTCTACTCGCCGCAGTGATTTATCTCTCACTGTTTATTGTCTATGCCATTGGCACTTATGCCGTGCTCGATCCGTTTATTGCATTCTGGCTGGTGGCGGGAATGTGCAGCTTCTGGCTGGCAATGCAGGCACAGACGTGGAAAGGCAAAAGCGCGGGATTTTTACTGCTGGGAATCACCTGCGGCATGGGGGTGATGACCAAAGGTTTTCTCGCCCTTGCCGTGCCGGTATTAAGCGTGCTGCCATGGGTTGCAACGCAAAAACGCTGGAAAGATCTCTTTATTTACGGCTGGCTGGCGGTTATCAGTTGCGTACTGACGGTTCTCCCCTGGGGACTGGCGATAGCGCAGCGGGAGCCTGACTTCTGGCACTATTTTTTCTGGGTTGAGCATATTCAACGCTTTGCAATGGATGATGCTCAGCATAGAGCTCCGTTCTGGTACTACTTGCCGGTCATCATTGCCGGTAGCCTGCCGTGGCTGGGATTACTCCCCGGAGCACTGTACACAGGCTGGAAAAACCGCAAGCATTCCGCAACCGTCTATTTATTGAGCTGGGCGGTAATGCCGCTGCTGTTTTTCTCTGTCGCCAAAGGCAAATTGCCCACCTATATTCTTTCATGCTTTGCACCTCTGGCAATGCTGATGGCGCATTACGCTTTGCTGGCAGCAAAAAATAATCCTCTGGCGTTGCGGATTAATGGCTGGATTAACATCGCTTTTGGCGTCACTGGCATTATTGCTACGTTTGTGGTCTCCCCTTGGGGACCAATGAACACGCCGGTGTGGCAAACCTTCGAGAGCTATAAAGTCTTTTGTGCCTGGTCGATTTTTTCGCTATGGGCATTTTTCGGCTGGTATACCTTAACAAACGTCGAAAAAAACTGGCCTTTTGCCGCACTTTGCCCGCTTGGGCTGGCGTTGCTGGTAGGATTTTCAATTCCTGACAGAGTCATGGAAGGAAAACATCCGCAATTTTTTGTCGAGACGACACAAGAATCACTGCAGCCAAGCCGCTATATTCTTACCGATAGCGTCGGCGTTGCTGCTGGTCTGGCATGGAGCCTGAGACGTGATGACATCATCATGTATCGCCAGACAGGGGAATTGAAATACGGCCTAAATTATCCGGATGCGAAAGGGAGATTTGTCAGCGGTGATGAGTTCGCAAACTGGCTTAATCAACATCGTCAGGAGGGGGTTATTACACTCGTGCTTTCGGTTGACCGCGATGAAGATATCAACAGTCTCGCCATTCCGCCCGCAGATGCCATCGATCGTCAGGAGCGTCTGGTGCTGATTCAGTATCGGCCCAAATGATCTGGCTAACATTAGTCTTTGCCAGCTTGCTTAGCGTTGCCGGGCAGTTGTGTCAGAAACAAGCAACCTGCTTTGTGGCGATAAACAAACGGCGCAAACATATCGTGCTGTGGCTGGGACTGGCGCTGGCTTGTCTTGGCCTTGCCATGGTGCTCTGGCTGCTGGTCTTGCAGAACGTACCGGTAGGCATTGCCTACCCGATGTTAAGTCTGAATTTTGTCTGGGTGACGCTGGCTGCAGTAAAACTGTGGCACGAGCCGGTATCACTGCGTCACTGGTGTGGGGTGGCGTTCATTATTGGCGGCATTGTGATCCTCGGGAGTACGGTGTAATGGGCCTGATGTGGGGATTATTCAGCGTCATTATTGCCTCAGCTGCGCAATTAAGCCTCGGTTATGCGGCGAGTCATCTACCGCCGATGACGCACTTATGGGATTTTATCGCGGCGCTGTTAGCTTTTGGCCTGGATGCCCGGATACTGTTACTCGGGCTGCTGGGTTATCTGCTTTCCGTTTTTTGTTGGTATAAAACGCTACATAAACTTGCGTTAAGCAAAGCCTATGCCTTGCTCAGTATGAGCTATGTGCTGGTATGGATTGCATCAATGATACTTCCCGGCTGGGAAGGAACTTTTTCTCTGAAGGCACTACTGGGAGTAGCCTGTATTATGAGTGGGTTGATGCTGATTTTCCTGCCCACGACAAAACAACGTTACTGAGTTTTCTCAGCCGATTGACACTGCCGTTCCCACTCATCGGGGCTGTAGCTGCATGCCGAGAGGACTTTCACCGTATGTAGCTTTTCACGATTAATGCAGTAAAGCGCATTCTGCAAAGGGGAGAGTAAATCGCCCACTTTCACGGCGAAGTCACTCTTCACTTCGGCGATCATTTTTATCGCGCCGCCAGCATCGCAGAGCATAAGTACATGTCTGTTATCTTGTTTATCGCAGCACGATTTTTTGACCAGCCATTCCATTGCATTATCCTGTTTGCTAAGAGTTTTCACATCAATTTACAGATTAACAGATAAACTCTTTATCAACGGCAATGGAATGGCAGAAATGAGAAGTGCAACGGATGGTTAATTATTGCTGGCGTTGCACCCACTCTTTTAGCGCCTGACGTGAAATTTTAATACCACCGTTTTTCAGTTCAGGTGGAAGCGTCAGCCAACGCACCGGTTGCTGAAAACGGGCCAGCTTATCTTTCACCCATTCGCCAAGATCAACGGTTTGCTGGTCATACTCCACCACCGCTACCGGTCGATGACCAAACTCCTTGTCAGCAACGGGAACGATAAACACCTGCAAAACCGCAGGATGTGCAGCAATTACACGCTCCACCTCTTCCGGCTGAATACCCTCGCCACCACTGAAGAACAGATTATCTAAGCGCCCGACAATGGTCAGTTTACCGTTATGCATCTCGCCGCGATCGCGCGTAGCGTACCAGCCTTCGTCATTGAGCAGCGGCACCAGTTGTCCGTTACGCCAGTAACCTTCTGCCATGCTGGCAGCCCGCAGCCACACTTCATCGTTAACGATTTTCACTTCCCGACCGGGCAGCGGCGAACCGACGTCCGCCAGACCGTCGGCTTCTTTCGCACACACCGTGGAAGCAAACTCGGTCAGACCATAGCCACAAAAGCAACGAATACCCTGCTCGCGCGCCTGTTCCGTCAACTCGACCGGGATCGCCGCGCCGCCAAGCAACACTGCTTTCAGGGAAACGGAACTGCGGTTAACCAGCAAACGCCAGAGCTGCGTCGGCACCAGCGATGCGTGAGTACAGCCTGCCAGCATGTGATCCAACGGCTGTTTATCACGTACCGTCATCCGCGCACCAGCGTATAACCAGCGCCACATAATTCCCTGACCGGAGACGTGAAACAGCGGCAAAGAGAGCAACCAGTCATCGTGATCGCCAAACGGAATCAGCGATAACACCCCTTCGGCGCTGGCAAGATGGGCCTGATAAGTATGGACAGCGGCTTTCGGCAACCCGGTAGAGCCGGAGGTCAACGTCATTGAGCACAGACGAGTTGGCTGCCACGCCGCAGCATGTACGCCTTCAACCAGCTGAATGTGCAGCGACGTTAACGCCGAAAATGTGTTTTCCCCTTCCGGCACCAGCGCAAATTGCAGCGTCAGATTGGGCAACAACTCCTCAAGCAACGGTTGCGGCAACTGTGGATTCACGGGCAGCACCCGCGCTCCGCATTGCAGTAGCGCCAGCCAGGAGAGCAGCGTTTGCGGCGTATTCCACGCCCGCAACATCACGCCGCTGCCCTCAACCACACCCTGCGCCGCAAAGCCGGAGGCTAATTCATCGACGCGAACACAAAGCTCGCGCCAGTTAAGTTGCTCGTCATTAAGACGTAAGGCGATGGCTTCTCCCCGCACTTGCCGCCAGTGACGCCACGGCCAGTCAGAGAAGATCATAACAACCGCTCCAGTGCATCAACGTCGACAAAAGGCAGCGTGCTACCCGGCCAGCGACGAACCTGCTGCGCCTGCATCAGATCCAGCGTGTCCAGCCCCGGGATAGTGTCTGGCGTTAACCAGGCGGCAATCCGCGCCAGTTGCGTTAAGCCTAAGCTCGACTCAATAGATGAACTGATCACCGCCGTCAGCCCCAGCGCGTGCGCCGCCTGCACCTGCTCGCGCACTTTCTCCAGGCTGCCCGTGAGCGCGGGTTTGATCACCACCGCTCGCACGCCTTCTTCCGCCACAAAGGCAAAATCCGGCTCACGCAGGCTTTCATCCCAGGCAATGGCAATACCCGTTTCACGGGCAAAGGCGCGGGAATCCTCGCGGGTTTTGCACGGTTCTTCGAGAAACGCGATGCGGCCGCGATAATCCGGGTTAACGTATTTGGCAAACTGCTGGCCTTTCAGCGGCGTCCAGGCGCGATTCGCATCAAGACGCAAATGCAGATCCGGAATGGCCTCCAGCAACAGATTCACCACCATGCCGTCGCGCACCGCTTCGTACAATCCCACCTTGACCTTCGCCACTTTCTCACCTGGCATATCGGCAAGTTTGAGGATCAGATCGTCAGGATCACCATTACACAACGGTGCAGCACGGAAATTTGCCGCCTGTGGTAACGTGTCTGCCAGCTCAGCCAATGCACAGCTTACGCCAAAGGCGACGGAAGGCATTTGCGGTAATTCGCAATCGCCTGCCAGCCAGTTATTTACCCAGGCAAGCAGCACACATTGTGCCTCTTCCCAGGTTTCCTGACTGAAGCCCGGTAGTGGGGAGATCTCCCCCCACCCTTCGCGCTCGCCCTCACGCAGGCAAACATACAGCCCGTCGCGGGTTTTTAACCGCCTGTCGCGCAGAACCACCCCCGCGTCCATGGGGATCTGCCAGCGGTATACCTGCGCGCTACGCATTACGGATTCCGTTTAAATTTGCTGAAATCAGGCTGACGTTTCTGGTTGAAAGCGTTGCGACCTTCCTGACCTTCTTCCGTCATATAGAACAGCATGGTGGCGTTACCTGCCAGCTCCTGCAGACCTGCCTGACCGTCACAGTCGGCGTTCAGCGCAGCTTTCAGGCAACGCAGCGCCATCGGGCTGTTTTGCAGCATTTCGCGGCACCAGCGGACGGTTTCTTTTTCCAGATCCGCCAGCGGTACCACGGTGTTGACAAGGCCCATATCCAGCGCCTGTTTCGCGTCGTACTGACGGCACAGGAACCAGATTTCACGCGCTTTTTTCTGTCCGACGATGCGCGCCATGTAGGAAGCGCCCCAGCCGCCGTCGAAGGAACCGACTTTCGGGCCAGTCTGACCGAAGATGGCGTTTTCCGCCGCAATGGTCAGGTCGCACATCATGTGCAGAACGTGACCGCCGCCGATGGAGTAACCCGCTACCATCGCGACAACCGGTTTCGGACAGGTACGGATCTGACGCTGGAAGTCCAGCACGTTCAGATGATGTACGCCGGAATCATCTTTATAGCCGCCGTAATCGCCACGCACTTTCTGGTCGCCACCAGAGCAGAACGCTTTATCACCTGCACCAGTCAGAATGATCACGCCGATGTTGTCGTCATAACGCGCATCTGCCAGTGCCTGGATCATCTCTTTTACCGTCAGAGGACGGAAGGCATTGCGCACCTGCGGACGATTAATGGTGATTTTTGCGATACCGTCGGTGGATTTTTCATAACGAATGTCCTCGAAACCTTCGGAGCAGTCGTGCCATTCAACCGGTGCGTAAAGCATTGCTTCATCAGGATAAATCATATTGTGTCCTTTAGTCAGAAACGCAAGATCTGCGCCAGACTTGCGATTACGCCAGCGGGATTTTCCCGGTGCGCGTTATGTCCGGCGCGAGGAATGACATGGCAGTCGGCAGCCAGTTCCGCCGCCAGAGCGCGGAATTTGCTGTCACGTTCACCACATAAATAATAAAACGCAAATGTGCGGGCGCTAAGGTTAGCACGTAAATCGGGCTGGACGGCGAGAGAAGTCGCCTCCAGCATGGCGGCAAGGGTTGCGCCATTATTGTTGTTGCGCAGCGCCACCAGCTCCCGGCGTTGGTCGTCATTGAGCGAGGCAAAAACAGGCTGTTGATACCAGTCGGTAAACACCGCCGTTAACGGTTCTGAGCGAAAACGCTGCGCCCACTGGCGATCGGAAAGCAGACGTTCCGTGCGTTGTTCAGCACTTTGCAGCCCGGGATGCCCACCTTCGACAATCACGCCACAAAGCCCCGCCATCCCCTGGCAAGCCGCCATCATCGCCACCCGTCCGCCGAGTGAGTACCCCACCAGCCAGAAGTTAAGGATGTTGTAACTAACCAGAGTTTTACGCAGTAAGCCGGTGACATCAGCAAATCCATCGACGCTAATTGCCGCCGAACCGCCGTGACCAGGGAGATCAACATACAACCGTGAGTAGTCGGCAAACGCCTCGCCCACTTCTTGCCATTCGTGGCAATCGCCGGAAAAACCGTGCAAAAACACCAGCCAGGGTAAACCTGGTATGCCGTGTTTTGCCTGCGCGTGCAGGATCATAAATGGCTTACCTGCGCCAGAAGTTGCTGGAGCGTTTGCGCACCATCGGTGTCGTTAACCACCATTTCAATCACCGTGGTGGTTGGCGTGCGCCAGGCGTCAGCAAGCGCCGTTTCAAGTTCCTGCCAGTTTTGCGGACGATGATATTTCAGCTCGAACATCGCGGCGGCGTGCTCAAAATGGACGTTTTGCGGCATCAGATAGAAACGCTCACGCTCACTTTTCGGTGTCGGCAGCAGCGAGAAAATTTGCCCGCCGTTGTTGTTCACCACAATTAATACCAGCGGCGCGGAAACCTGGCGCAATAGCGCCAGCGCGTTGAGATCGTAAAGTGCTGAGAGATCGCCCACAATCGCCAGCGTCGGTTTGCCACTGGCCCGCTGAACGCCTGCGGCAGTAGATAGCAGCCCGTCAATACCGCTGGCCCCACGGTTGCTATACACCGGGTAACCCGCCGGAAGTTGCGAAAGCGCATCAATCAGACGTACCACCAGGCTGTTGCCAACAAACAGTTGCCCCTGTTCCGGCAAATAGTCGCAGATGCGATGCGCCAGTTGTGCTTCGCCAAACGCATCGCGACGGGCAATAACCGCCTGCATTGCCTGTTCCGCCAGGCGCGGAATTTCAACGCACCAGGGCTGGCGTTTTTCTGCCGGATGCAGCTCCAGCCAGTCGGCAATATTGGCAATTAAGCGGCGTCCGCGATGGTGTGCCGGATCAAGTCGCCCTTCAATGTCATCAACAATCCAGTACTCTTCTGGTTCACAGCTTGCCTGCCATTGCAGTAGCCGTTTGCCCGTCAGGCTGCTGCCCAGTTGCACCACAATCTGCGCCTGTTGCAGTTCGCTGGTCGCTTTGGCATTGCCTAACCAGAGATCGGCACACGGCAGCGGCTGCCCGGTTTGCGACAGGACGTCGCCAATCAGCGGCCAGCCAAGAGTTTGCGCCCACAGAGCAACTTTTTTGCCCTCTTCCGCACTCATGCGACCAGCAACCACCACGCCGCGCTTTTGTCGCCAGAAGAACCAGTCACGCTGTTTTTCACTTTCCAGACGAGGCGCTTCACGCAGCCACGGTTTATCGTCCTGCCACCAGTCGCCAAGACGCTGTTGCCAACTAAGCCCGGTGTCGTCCATCTCGCCATATAGCGGTTCAGCAAACGGGCAGTTGATATGGACTCCTCCAGCATGAAGCGTACCAAGGGCGTGGTCGATAGTAGAGACCAGCCAACAGGCAGAAATATCCTGTGTCGGGCGCGGCAGTGAAATGCTATGCGTAGGATGAGAGGCGAACATTCCCGGCTGACGAATCGCCTGATTCGCGCCGCAGTCAATGAGCTCCGGCGGGCGATCGGCGGTTAACAGGATCAGTTTTTCTCCGGTTAACCCAGCTTCTATTAGTGCCGGATAGAGATTTGCTACCGCCGTGCCGGAGGTCACAATCACCGCCACCGGCTGCTTGCTGACTTTCGCCAGCCCCAGCGCCAGATGCCCCAGTCCACGCTCATCAAAATGGGTGTGGTGAATAAATGCGGAATTCTCCGCCGCCGCTAACGTTAACGGTGTAGAACGCGAGCCAGGGGCGATACAGATGTGTCTGACGCCGTGACGCGTTAATGCTTCCAGAATGACCGCCGCCCAGCGTCGGTTAAATGCGCTTACTGACATGAGTTTGTCCGGTATCAATATTGCGGCTAAGTATAAGGAGCTACAAAAATAGATTATTGATATGAATCGGTAATGATGCGACTCATTACTCTTCCATTTGTAATAAAGTACGCAGCCCTGCCGCTTTGTTGTCGATTTCCTGCCACTCTTGCTCGGGGTCGGAGCCACGGACAATGCCCGCGCCAGCATATAACCGCACGACATTGCCGCTAATTTTTGCTGAGCGCAGGGAAACGCAGAATTCGCTTTGTTGTAACGAAAGATAGCCCGCGGAACCGGCATACCATTCACGGGTGAACGGTTCGTGACGGGCGATAAACTGCCGCGCCAGGTCACGCGGTAAGCCCGCAACCGCGGCCGTTGGCTGCAACTGATGTAAACAGATCACATCATCCGCTTTGTTGAGTGAAGTCCAGATACAGCGGCGCAGATGCTGCACTTTACGCAGACGCAGTACCTGCGGTGGTAAAACATCCAGCGTCTGGGTATCGGCCTGCAATCGTTGGCAGATATCTTCCACCACCAGCATGTTCTCGCGCTGGTTTTTATCATCCGCCATCAGCCACTCACCTAACTGCTGCGCCTGCTTATCATCAGGATGATTTGCTACCGTTCCCGCCAGCGCTTCAGTACGCAGCGCTTTGGCACGCCGCCGCCATAGCCGTTCCGGTGAAGAGCCAAGAAAAGCATTGTCGCTATCAAAGGCCATGTAAAAATGGTAGCAGTTCAGATTGAGCCGACGACTGGCAGCCATCATTGCTGCCGCATTGACCGGACTTGCGAAATGCAGGTCAGTCGCCCGTGCAAGAACGACTTTGTCGAGTTCACCTTCGGCGATAGTTTGCGTTGCCAGTTCGATTAATCGCGTCCAGCCCGTTTTGTCCGGCCAGTGTTGTTCTCGCGTGGTGGTTAAATGTAACCCTGGCAGGGACTTGATACTCACCAGTGTGGCGATAAATTCTTTTGCCTTTATCGCATCGTGCTGAAGGGAGCTTTCGCTGAATAGCGTCAGTCGCAGCGTGGCTTTACCGCCACAGCGTCGCCATTCCAAGCGGGGTAAAAGTAAATTGCCCTGCGACGGGTCAAACGCATTCAGCCCCCAGATGCGTAAGTCGGCATGTTCCGGGTGCTGGTGAAGAAAACGTTGCGCCTGGTCCAACGAGGTAAAATGGGTAATCGCGCCAAGGACGGCGGCTTCTTCATCACCATTACGTTGTTGCCAGTAGAATTGCGGATACGTTTGCTGACTGGCCAGCCAGCTCAAGGCATCAAAAGCATCTTTGAGAGGGAAAGGAGTATCAATAACCCGAATGCCGGGTGTCGCTGGAATCTCTTGCGACAAAAGGCGCAGTAGATTTTCCAGCGCCGTAGTGAGTGATTGCACGCGGACCTCTCCCTGTTAAAAGCCTCACATTATACGGGGTACTACAAAAAAAATGCAGTACCCCGGTGTAGGGAGGTTTTAACGGCGTGCCAGCAACAGTCCTAATACCAGCCCAACGGCCGCGCCCACCCCAATTCCTTGCCAGGGTTTTTCGTGGACGTAGTCATCAGCACGATAAACAGCCTGCTTCGCCCGATAGTAATAACTGTCTGAAGCCTGGCTAACCCGTTTTTTCACATCATCCAGCGCTTTTTCTGCACGCGCTTTCAGCTCAACATATTTCTGATCGGCGGGATCGCCAGAGGAGCGGAGCACCTCTTCCAGTGTTTCACTAAGCAGCGTCAGGTCGTCATCGATACGTGTATCACCAAACTGATTAGACATTCTCGTTCTCCATTTGCGTAAAACCTGTCACTAACTATAGACAATGGTTATTGATTACGCCTGAATTACCTCGCGTGCCATCCCAATGTGTGGGATACCATCTTCTTCATAGACCTCCGTCACAGGGATAAAGCCAAAACTTTGGTAGAAGTTTTGCAGATGCGCCTGCGCCCCGAGGTAAACAGGTTTATCAGGCCAGTGACGCGTACATGTTTCGAGTGTTTTACTCATCAGCTGCTGCCCCACTTTTTCGCCACGCAACGCTTCACTGACAATCACCCGACCTATAACGACCGGCTCAAGATCATCATCACTTTTCAGAATCCTCGCATACGCCACCAGTTCATCATTTTTCCAACCGAGAATATGGCGATTATCCCCCGTCAAATCATCACCATCGATATCCTGATAAAGGCAATTCTGCTCGACAACAAACACCGCGCAACGCAGTTGTAATAAGGCATAAAGCTGGGAAACCGATAATTCAGAGTGATGCAGATCTTGCCATTCAATCATAATGCTCTCCTTTTAGATGTATGCCTTATACTAGCCGGAATATTTTTTGAAACGTGATGAACTCATGGAATTAATTTTTTTAGGTACTTCAGCCGGTGTGCCAACCCGTACGCGCAATGTCACGGCAATATTGCTTAACCTGCAACATCCGACCCGGAGCGGTCTTTGGTTGTTTGACTGTGGTGAAGGCACCCAGCATCAGCTACTGCATACCGCCTTTAACCCTGGAAAACTGGACAAGATTTTTATCAGTCACCTTCATGGCGATCATCTCTTTGGTTTACCCGGCTTGCTGTGCAGTCGTTCTATGTCTGGTATTGTCCAACCCTTAACGATTTATGGTCCGCAAGGTCTCCGTGAATTTGTGGAGACTGCGCTGCGGATTAGCGGCTCATGGACCGATTATCCGCTGGAAATTGTCGAAATTGGCGCTGGCGAAATTCTCGATGATGGCCTGCGCAAAGTGACCGCTTATCCGATGGAGCATCCACTGGAATGTTATGGCTATCGTATTGAAGAACATGATAAACCGGGTGCATTAAATGCACAGGCATTAAAAGCTGCTGGCGTGCCGCCTGGCCCACTGTTTCAGGCATTAAAAGCGGGCAAAACAATCACGCTGGAAGACGGAAGGCAGATTAACGGCGCAGATTACTTAGCCGCTCCAGTGCCAGGTAAAGCGCTCGCTATTTTCGGTGATACCGGCCCCTGCGATGCCGCACTTGACCTGGCTAAAGGCGTCGATGTCATGGTACACGAAGCGACGCTGGATATAACCATGGAAGCCAAAGCCAATAGTCGCGGCCACAGCTCTACACGCCAGGCTGCGACACTGGCCCGTGAGGCTGGAGTCGGTAAGCTAATCATTACCCACGTCAGCTCGCGCTATGATGACAAAGGTTGTCAGCACCTGTTACGTGAATGTCGGTCAATTTTCCCGGCGACTGAACTGGCGCATGATTTCACCGTGTTTAACGTTTAACTCTGCTTCCTACTAAAAACAGGGCGAAACTTGCCCTGTTATCGCAACCCGCGCCACATATATCCACCCACACGGGCATATTGAGCGATTTTTGATATTTATTCATCTCCGCACGCACTATATTCAGAGCAATAAGTTGCCTCTTTTTATCTTCATTCAGCACAACCTTTGCAACTAAAAGGAGCCTATGATGGTTACAGTTGTCAGCAATTATTGTCAATTATCTCAAACACAACTCAATCAGACATTTGCAGAAAAATTTACTGTGACCGAGGAATTACTGCAATCTTTAAAAAAAACAGCGTTATCCGGAGATGAAGAAAGCATTGAGTTACTGCATAATATTGCGTTAGGTTATGATGAATTTGGAAAAAAAGCCGAAGATATTCTTTATCATATTGTTAGAAACCCAACAAATGAAACCCTATCGATTATCCGACTTATCAAAAATGCCTGTTTAAAATTATATAATTTGGCACATACCGCAACCAACTCCCCCCTTAAACCAGCTGGTCCGGATAATTCAGATGATCTCCTGTTCAAAAAGCTATTCTCCCCGTCAAAATTAATGACAATTATCGGTGATGATATTCCTCTTATATCTGAAAAACAGTCGCTTTCAAAGGTACTTTTAAATGATAAGAATAATGAACTGAGCGATGGTACAAACTTCTGGGATAAAAATCGTCAATTAACCACGGATGAAATAGATTGCTATCTTCAGAAGATCGCCGCTAATGCAAAAAATACTCAAGTCAATTATCCTACTGGTCTCTACCTCCCCGATTCCAACAGCACTTACCTGGAAATCGCTCTCAATGATAATATTAAGAGCGATCCATCATGGCCGAAAGAAGTCCAGTTATTCCCCATAAATACTGGCGGACACTGGATATTAGTTTCGCTACAAAAAATAGTTAATGAAAAAAAATAACACACAACAAATAAAATGCGTCATATTCAACTCATTACGTGCACTAGGCCATGATAAAGAAAATTCACTTAAGCGTGTCATTAATAGTTTCAATTCTAAATTCATGGGAGAAATGCCGAATAATAAGAATATAACAGATCATTTAACTGAACAAGAGATAACATTTTTACATGCCGATCTTCAGCAATACTTAAGCCAAAGTTGCGGTGCATTTGTGTGCATGGCAGCCAAAGAAGTAATTGAACAAAGGGAAAGCAATTCTGACAGCGCTCCCTATACGTTATTAAAAAACTATGCTGACAGATTTAAAAAATATTCAGCAGAAGAGCAGTACGAAATTGATTTTCAACATCGACTGACAAACAGAAATTGTTATTTAGATAAATATAGCGATGCAAATATCAATCATTATTATAGAAACTTAGAAATAAAATATTCACAACCCAAAAATAGAGCATCAGGAAAAAGAGTAAGTTAACATCATTGTTAATTAATTCGACCAGTCAGTAAATATGCTGACTGGTCGAACATAGTTTGCTAAAAAGTCATCACTGACTGATGCCAGTCACACCATCCGCCAGTTCAATCTGCGGGTATTTCCAGCGTATCGCGGCACGCGATTGCTGGTCTGTTGATGTAGTGGATTGTTATTGCTGTCTTTTCTTACCCTCAGATTTCTGCACCCTGTCAATTCAATCTACCAATAAATAACATAATTATTTTTTATTTCTCATATGAATTCCTTTTTAAAATAGCGAACCCACTGAAAAAATACTTTTTGTATATTCCTACCAACCGTAATAAAATAAACGCTCATAACTCATTATAAATAATAATGAAATAACGCCCTTTATTGATAATTTACATATGAAAAAAATAACACCTCTTTGTTTTATATCATTACTACTATCACTTCCTTTTATTATTTTTTACCAACCCTGGGTCAATGCATTACCGCCAACGCCCCGACACGCAAGTCCTGAGCAATTAGAAAAAACAGTTCGTTATCTTACACAAACTGTGCATCCCCGTAGTGCCGACAATATTGATAATCTGAAAAGGTCCGCAGAGTATATAAAAGAGGTCTTTATCAGTAGCGGTGCCAGAGTTACCGCGCAGGACGTCCCCATTATGGGAGGTCCCTACAAAAACATTGTTGCTGATTATGGTCCTGCCGATGGACCGCTGATTATTATTGGTGCGCACTATGACTCTGTCAGCAGTTATGAAAACGATCAATTGACCTATACGCCGGGCGCGGATGATAACGCCAGCGGCGTGGCAGGATTACTCGAACTGGCACGTTTGTTACAGCAGCAAGCACCGAAAACTGGCGTGCAGCTGGTCGCCTATGCGTCGGAAGAACCGCCCTTCTTTCGTAGCGATGAAATGGGGAGCGCGGTACATGCAGCTTCGCTTGAGCGTCCAGTTAGATTAATGATAGCGCTGGAGATGATTGGCTATTACGACTCTGCGCCTGGTAGTCAGGATTACCCTTACCCGGCAATGTCCTAGCTTTATCCCGATCGGGGAGACTTTATTGCCGTGGTCGGCAGAATGCAGGATATCAACGCCGTTCGTCAGCTAAAAGCGGCATTGTTGTCATCTCAGGATTTATCTGTTTATTCTATGAATGCCCCAGGGTTTATTCCCGGTATTGATTTCTCTGATCACCTTAATTATTGGCAACACGATATTCCCGCCGTAATGATTACCGACACCGCTTTTTATCGTAATAAACAATACCACTTGCCCGGTGATACCGCAGACAGATTGAATTATCAGAAAATGGCTCAGGTAGTGGATGGGGTTATAACTTTGTTATACAACAGTAAATAATAAAAATTTCTCGAGGCGGGTCCAGAAAAAGCGACATGTACATTTTATTTTCCCTCGTCTGTTTTAAGATGCGAAACATGAAATTCAACGGAGGAAAATAAAATGGGAATGATTGGCTATTTTGCAGAAATTGACTCAGAAAAGATTAACCAACTTCTTGAGTCTACTCAAAAACCTTTGATGGATAATATACATGACACGCTTTCAGGATTACGCCGACTGGATATTGATAAACGCTGGGATTTTTTACACTTTGGGCTGACAGGCACCTCTGCTTTTGATCCCGCGAAGAATGATCCGCTGAGTCGTGCCGTGCTTGGTGAACACAGCCTCGAAGATGGCATAGATGGATTCCTGGGATTGACCTGGAATCAGGAGTTAGCCGCGACAATCGATCGCCTGGAATCACTGGATCGAAGTGAGCTGCGTAAACAGTTTTCCATTAAACGACTCAATGAAATGGAGATTTACCCTGGTGTGACTTTTTCAGAAGAGTTAGAGGGGCAACTCTTTGCTTCGATCATGCTGGATATGGAAAAGCTGATTAGTGCGTATCGACGTATGCTGCGACAGGGGAATCATGCGCTGACGGTTATTGTTGGGTGATGGGGTCAGGGCACCAAAAAAAACCGCCGAACATGTCGGCGGCTTTCTGACTTACGAACTGACAGCTTACATCAGCGGCATGGCTAACCGCACAATGCTAATCAGCGGTTGTGGCCATACACCCAGCACCAGTACCAACAGTGCAGAGATCAGCACCACGATACCGCCCGCGCTGTACTGCCAGTTTGATGGTGCATCGCGACCCGGTTGTTCCGGGGCGTGCAGGTATAAGCTCACCGCTACGCGCAGGTAGTAGTAGAGGCCGATTGCCGAACCGACAACCACCGCACCCACCAGCCACCACAAGTGTGCCTGGACACCGACCGCCAGCACATAGAACTTACCGATAAAGCCCAGCGTCATTGGGATACCCGCCAGTGACAGCATCATCACCGTCATCACTGCCGCGAGGATCGGACGATGCCAGAACAGACCGCGGTAAGAGAACAGGGAATCAGCATCCGGGCCACGGTACGGGCTGGACATCAGGCTGACTACGCCAAATGCGCCGAGGCTGCTGAACAAATAACCCGCCAGGTAAACCCCTACCGCTTCCATCGACATCTCGCCGGTTTGCAGCGCAATCAGCGCCACCAGCAGATAGCCGAGGTGAGAGATAGACGAGTAACCGAGCAGACGTTTGATGTTGGTCTGGCTCAGTGCCATCAGGTTACCGAAGATGATAGAGGCAAAGGCGATAATCGCCAGCACCACGCGAATCGCTTCGCTGTCACCCACTGGTGCGTAAAGGAACAGACGCATCACCACGCCGAAGATAGCGATTTTGCTCGCCGTCGCCAGGAAGGTAGAAACCGGCGCAGGCGCGCCCTGGTATACGTCTGGTGTCCACAGGTGGAACGGCACCAGAGAGAGCTTGAAGCCGAGGCCGACAATCATCAGGCCAAAACCTGCCAGCAACAGCGGCTCGTTGAGCATGCCGTCGCCAAGGTTTTTACCCAGTGCAACGAACGACAGGTCGCCAGACTGCGCGTACACCAGTGCCATACCAAACAGCAGGAAAGAAGACGCTGCAGCAGAAAGGATGGTGTATTTGATACTGGCTTCCAGCGAACGTTTCTGGCGGAAAGCGTAACCGACCAGGCCAAACAGCGGCAGAGAGATCAGTTCAATACCGAGGAACAGAGACGCCAGGTGATTGGCATTCGCCAGCAGGATCCCGCCCAGAGCGGCAATTAACACCAACAGGTAGAACTCGTCCTTGTTGTCGTTATAGCCTTCAAGCCACGGGTAGGCGAAAGTACAGGTGGCGAGGCTCGCCAACAATACAAGCCCAGTGTAAAGCATGGCGAAACCATCAACGCGTATCAGCGGCGTAACGTCCATAGCGCCCGCCTGGCCGACAAACCAGAGCGAAACCAGCGCCGCGTTAAGCCCAATAACCGAGAGCGTAGCGTTGAGGAAATGATTGCGTCGCCACGCAATGGAGAGCATCACAACCACCACCGTCAAGCCGACGATCAGCAACGGTAGCAGTGCGATCAGGTTTTGTGGAGTTATTGTCATGGCGATTTACGGCCTTGTAGTAGTAACGGAATTAACAAACCACTGCTGGATATTGCCAATCGCGGAGTGCGAGGTATCCAGAATCGGCTGCGGATAGAAGCCCAGCAGTACCAGCAGCACCACCAGCAACAGGATCATAAACAGCTCACGCAGCGACATCCCTGGCAGTTCCTGGCTGGCAATCTGGCTTTTCGCTTTACCGAAGTAAGCGCGATGCAACATCGCCAGCGAATAAACAGATGCAAAGACTAGCCCAAAGGTAGAGATAACGGTAATCACCGGGACAACCTGGAAGCTGCCGAACAGAATCATAAATTCGCCGACGAAGTTACCGGTGCCCGGCATCCCAAGCGTTGCCACCGCAAAGAACAGTGACAGTGCTGGCAGCCATTTCATCTTGCTCCACAGACCGCCCATCATGCGCATGTCGCGGGTATGGATACGTTCATAAAGCTGACCGCAGAGAATAAACAGACCCGCTGCCGACAAGCCGTGCGCAATCATCTGGATTACCGCGCCCTGGTAGGCCAACTGGCTGCCGGTGTAGATAGCAATCAGCACAAAGCCCATGTGGGAAACCGAGGTGTAGGCGATCAGACGTTTGATATCGGTCTGGGCGAAGGCCATCCACGCACCGTAGAAGATGCCGATAACACCCAGCCACATAGCGATTGGTGCAAACTCTGCCGACGCGTTCGGGAACAGCGGCAGGGAGAAACGCAGCAAACCGTAAGCGGCAGTTTTCAGCAAGATCCCCGCGAGGTCAACGGAACCGGCAGTCGGTGCCTGAGAGTGCGCATCCGGCAGCCAGCCATGCAGCGGAACCACCGGCATTTTCACTGCGAAGGCGATGAAGAAGCCCAGCATCAGCAGGTATTCCACGCCGTTAGACATCGGCGTATTCAGCAGCTCTTCATAGTTGAAGGTCCAGACGCCAGTCGCATTGTAGTGAACAAAAACCAGCGCCAGGATGGCGATCAGCATCACCAGACCACTCGCCTGGGTGTAAATGAAGAACTTGGTTGCCGCCGTGATACGCGTTTTACCGTCAGAGGCTTTATGCCCCCACAGTGCGATCAGGAAGTACATCGGCACCAGCATCATTTCCCAGAAGAAGAAGAACAGGAACATGTCGATGGCAAGGAACACGCCGATAACGCCGCCCAGGATCCACATCAGGTTGAGGTGGAAGAAGCCCTGATATTTTTCGATCTCTTTCCACGAACAGAGTACCGCCAGCACACCGAGCAGACCGGTCAGCACGACCATCAGCAGCGATAGCCCGTCAATGGCGAGATGGATAGAGATACCAAAACGCGGGATCCACGGCATGTCGAATTCAGACTGCCACTGCGGAATTCCGGCGGATTGCGTCAGTGAATAACCGCCCTGCAACCACAGTTGCAGCGACAGCGCCAGCGTCAATCCCATGGTGATCAGCGCGATCCAGCGCGGCACCTTGACGCCAAAGCGTTCGGTCTGCCAGCACAGGAAGCCGCCGATAAAGGGAATTAATATTAGCCAGGGTAGTAACATGGCGATCTTTATTCCTTGTAAAAGTCCCGTCAGGACCGGATTTTCAACGAATTCTCACGACAGAAAATTCTCTTCGGATTGTGGTTGTAGTGTCGGATGCGCCGCGAAGGCGGCTTATCCGACCTACGTTCTTATATGCCCAGGGGCAAGCCCACAATCCTTAACTCAACGCAGTACCATCAACAGTGCCAGCACCACGACCGCACCGATGCTCATGGATGCCACATACCAGCGCAGATAACCGTTCTCGCTTAACAGCAGACCTTTACCTGCAAAGCGGGAAAGGACAGCCGGGATGTTCATCATTGAGTTCAGCGGATCGCGTTTCAGCAACCAGGCAATACCCAGGAACGGCTTGACGAACACTTTGTCGTACAGCCAGTCAAAGCCCCAGGCGTTGTACCACCAGGTACCCAGCAGACGGCCCGGCGCACTGTTGGCGATGGAGGTCACCAGAGTACGTTTACCCAGCCACAGCCAGGCTGCCAGCAGAATACCAACCACCGCGACCACGCCAGAGGTAATTTCCAGGGTCAACATGCTGCCGTGCGCCAGTTCCGTAGTTTGCGGAAGCACGCCCTGCAGCGGCGGTACAATCAGTGCGCCAACGAAGGTGGAAAGGATCAGCAGCACAATCAGCGGCAGGCTGTGAGTAATCCCTTTCACGGCGTGAGCGTGAATTTGTTCTTTCCCGTGGAAGACGATGAAAATCATACGGAAGGTGTAGAGCGAGGTCATAAACGCACCGACCAGACCTGCCACCATCAGATTGATATGACCATTCGCCATCGCACCCGCGAGGATCTCATCCTTACTGAAGAAGCCCGCAGTAACCAGCGGCAGTGCCGACAGTGCTGCACCACCCACCAGGAAGCAGAGATAAACCAGCGGAATAGATTTACGCAGACCGCCCATCTTGAAGATGTTCTGTTCGTGATGGCAGGCCAGAATGACGGAACCGGATGCCAGGAACAGCAGCGCTTTAAAGAACGCGTGGGTCATCAAGTGGAAAATCGCCGCATCCCATGCCTGTACGCCAAGCGCGAGGAACATGTAGCCAATCTGGCTCATGGTAGAGTAAGCGAGAACACGTTTGATATCGGTCTGTACCAGCGCGGCAAAACCGGCCAGCAGCAGCGTAACTGCCCCGACAATACCCACCAGATGCAGAACTTCTGGTGTCATCAGGAACAGGCCGTGGGTACGGGCGATCAGGTAGACACCCGCGGTTACCATTGTTGCAGCGTGGATCAGCGCGGAGACAGGCGTCGGGCCCGCCATCGCGTCGGCAAGCCATGTCTGCAACGGTAGCTGCGCAGATTTACCAACCGCACCGCCCAGCAGCATCAGCGTCGCCCACATCAGCATGTTATTGCCGTCAGCAAAGTGCGCGGGTGCCAGTTCCACCATTTCACGGAAGTTCAGGGTGCCCAGTTCGTTGTAGAGAATGAACAGCGCGAAAGCGAGGAACACGTCACCCACACGGGTCACGACAAACGCTTTCATTGCCGCTGCGCCATTCTTCGGATCGGTGTAATAGAAACCGATCAACAGATAGGAGCACAGGCCCACGCCTTCCCAGCCGAGGTACATCAGCAGCAGGTTGTCGGCAAGAACCAGAACCACCATGCTGGCGATGAACAGGTTGGTGTAGGCGAAGAAGCGAGAGTAGCCCTCTTCACCACGCATATACCAGGAGGCGTACATGTGAATAAGGAAACCGACACCGGTGACCACCGAGAGCATGGTCAGCGACAGGCCGTCCAGCACCAGATTGAAACCGATGTTAAAGTCGCCTACCGACATCCATGTCCACAGTGGCTGGCTGTATGCCTGCTCACCGTTAGCGAAGAAGTCAACGCCGATAAAGGCAGTTACCAGCGCCGCCAGGCCCACAGAGCCTACGCCCACGATCGCCGAGACGTTTTCAGACCAGCGCCCACGGGAGAACGCCAGCAGGACGAAGCCAATCAATGGCAAAATAATGGTTAAGGCAAGCATGTTCATCCGCGCATCTCACTTACTGAATCGATGTTCAGGTTCTGGCGACGACGGTGAAGTTGCAGCAGCAGCGCAAGGCCGATACTCGCTTCCGCCGCCGCGAGGCTGATGGCGAGAATGTACATCACCTGACCGTCGGTCTGGCCCCAGTAGCTTCCGGCGACCACAAAGGCCAGCGCAGAGGCGTTAATCATGATTTCCAGACCAATCAGCATAAAAAGCAGATTGCGACGGATAACCAGACCGGTTAAGCCAAGAACGAATAAGATTGCCGCGAGGATCAGTCCATGTTGTAAGGGGATCATGCGTGCTCCTCCGTTTTTCTTTTCGCGCTGTCGTCTTTACGATTGCTCAGCACTTCACCCGCACGCTCTTCACGACCGACGTGGAAGGCCACAACCAGACCAGCCAGCAGCAGCATAGAAGCCAGTTCCACCGCCAGTACGTAAGGCCCGAACAGCGTAATACCCACTGCTTTAGCACTGATTGGCGTACCGTCGATACCCTGATCGTTAACACCGAGAATGGCGTAAACAATCACCACCAGCATGATGGCTGACAAAATTGCCGGACCAATCCACACCTGCGGTTTCAGCCACTGGCGTTCCTGTTCGATTTCCGAACCGCCCAGGTTGAGCATCATCACCACGAACACGAACAGCACCATAATGGCACCCGCGTAGACGATAATTTCCAGCGCACCGGCGAAGTAAGCGCCCAATGAGAAGAACACCCCGGAAATCGCCAGCAGCGAAATAATCAGGTACAGCAATGCGTGTACCGGATTGGTATGGGTGATCACTCGCAAGGTCGCAAGTATGGCTATCAGGCCACAGATATAAAAAGCGAACTCCATTGCCCCTCTCCTTACGGTAACAGGCTCTTGACGTCGATAGGCTTGGCTTCGTTCTCTGCTTCGCCCTTATCTTTGCCGTCGATTGCCATACCTGCCATCCGGTAGAAGTTATATTCCGGGTATTTGCCCGGACCGGAGATCAGCAGATCCTCTTTCTCATAAACCAGATCCTGGCGCTTGTATTCCCCCATTTCGAAATCCGGGGTTAACTGAATCGCCGTAGTCGGACAGGCTTCTTCGCACAGACCACAGAAAATGCAGCGTGAGAAGTTGATGCGGAAAAATTCCGGATACCAGCGACCGTCTTTGGTTTCTGCTTTTTGCAGCGAGATACAGCCGACCGGGCAGGCTACCGCGCAGAGGTTACAGGCTACGCAACGCTCTTCGCCGTCCGGGTCGCGGGTCAGAACGATGCGACCACGATAACGGGGCGGCAGATAGACCGGCTCTTCCGGGTACATTCGCGTTTCGCGTTTGGCGAACGCGTGCAGGCCGATCATCCAGATACTACGAACCTGGGTGCCGAAACCTACTAACAATTCTTTTAAGGTCATGGTCTTAGTGCCCCTTATTGCGCCTGCCAGAGAATGACAGCCGCCGTTACCAGCAAGTTGATCAGCGTCAGCGGCAGGCAGATTTTCCAGCCGAAGGACATTACCTGGTCATAACGCGGACGCGGTAACGACGCACGAATCAAAATGAACATCATCATAAAGAACGCGGTTTTCAGCGCGAACCAGATGAATGGCGGTAAGAACGGGCCTTGCCAGCCACCGAAGAACAGCGTCACCATCAATGCGGAGATGGTCACAATCCCGATGTATTCGCCCACGAAGAACAGACCGAACTTCATGCCGGAATACTCAATGTGGTAACCATCCGCCAGTTCCTGCTCGGCTTCCGGCTGGTCAAACGGGTGACGGTGACACACCGCCACGCCCGCGATGGCAAAGGTAATAAAACCAAAGAATTGCGGGATGACGTTCCACACGTGCGCCTGGCTGTTAACGATGTCGGTCATGTTGAATGAACCGGCCTGCGCCACCACGCCCATCAGGGAAAGCCCGAGGAACACTTCGTAGCTCAGGGTCTGCGCAGAAGCACGCATCGCACCCAGCAGCGAGTATTTGTTGTTACTTGACCAGCCCGCAAACAGCACCGCGTAAACCGCCAGACCTGCCATCATCAGGAAGAACAAAATCCCGATGTTCAGGTCGGCAACCACCCAACCCGGACTGACTGGCACAATCGCAAAGGCCAGCAGCAGCGAGGTAAAGGCAATCATCGGTGCCAGAGTAAAGATGACGCGATCCGAGAATTTCGGGATCCAGTCTTCTTTAAAGAACATTTTGATCATGTCCGCGACCAGCTGGAGCGAACCGCCCCAGCCAACACGGTTAGGTCCGTAACGGTTCTGGAACAGACCCAGCAGGCGACGTTCGCCAAAGCTCATGAATGCCCCGCAGGTGACAACCACCAGCAGGATCACCACCGCTTTGAGGATGGTCAGCAGGATCTCAATCAGTTCCGGTGATATCCAACTCATTGTTGTGCCTCCTTGAGATCCTCAAGATGCGCGCCAGCCAGCACCGGAGCAATGCCGGACATGCCCATCGGCAAGCCCACCTGCCCTGCCGTCAGTCCTTCGGCGATTTCAACCGGCAGCGTGACCGTGTTGCCATCGTAACTAAAGGAGACGCGTGTACCCCCGTTCACCCCCAACTTCGCGGCATCCGCGGGGTTGAGTTTGATGTACGGCTGCGGCATACGGCTCTGGAAGACCGGAGCACGCTGTGACAATTCATCGCTGCCAAACAGGTGGTAGTACGGCGCGATACGCCATTTCCCGTCCTGCGGTTGGAAGCGTGCCGGTACGCTGGTGAAGTAATCCAGACCGTTTTCGCTGGTTTCAAACAGACGCACGCCCGGATCGCCAAAGCGCAGTTTGCCGCCCACTTCGTCCTGGAATTTGTTCCACGCCTGCGGGGAGTTCCAGCCCGGCGCCCAGGCAAACGGCACTTGCGAACGGTGCGCGGTCGGCTGGTTGTTACCTTCCATCGAGAAGGTGAACATGGTGTCAATATCCTGCGGCTGACGCGGCTCATGAACGCTGATGTTGGCGCGCATGGCGGTACGACCGCTGTAACGGTGCGGCTCACGGGCCAGTTTCTGCCCACGAATACGGAATGTCGCATCCGGCGCAGCATCTTTGATACCTGCCAGTTCCGGGATTTTCGCCACAACAGCGTCAATCACATGGTCGAGCTGCGTCCAGTCCACTTCACGGCTCAGCAGGGTGCTGTGCAGCGAGTGCAGCCAGCGCCAGCTTTCCAGCATCACAGTTTTGCTGTCGTAATAAGCCGGATCGTAAACCTGGAAGAAACGTTGGGCGCGGCCTTCGTTGTTGATCACCGTACCGTCGCTTTCAGCAAAGCTGGCGGCGGAAAGCACCAGATGGGCGTTTTCCATGATCGCCGTACGTTGATGGTCAACCACCATCACCAGCGGCGCTTTCGCCAGCGCAGCATTCACGCGGGTAGCGGAAGCGTGACGATGCAGATCGTTCTCCAGCACCACCACCGCGTCGGCGCGTCCTGTTTCCAGTTCGGTCAACGCTTCTTCAAGCGAACCGCCGCCCATAATGCCCAACCCCATGCTGTTGACAGAGCGGGCAATCATGGTGATACCGACGTCAGCGCCGCGACCTTTCAGGGCTTTCGCGACGTTAGCCGCAGCCTGAATCACTTCAGCGCTACCAGCGTTCGTCCCGGAGATAATTAACGGTTTCTTCGCACCAGCCAGTGCCTGCACGATGACGTCGATTTTGCTTTGCAGCTCAGGTTCGATACCGTCAACCGCTGGTGCAGAGTTATCCAGCGCATGGGCGATGGCAAAACCTAAACGCGCCTGATCTTCAACCGGTGCGCGGTAAGTCCACGCCGCGATATCATCCAGACGGGTGTCATCAACGTTAGTCACAAACAGCGGATGCTTCGCACGTTGACCGATGTTGAGGATTGCCGCAATCTGCCAGTCAGCCACTTTCTGTGCTGCTGCCATTTCGCGCGCTTTACCTTTCACCGCCTGACGCACTGCCAGCGCGACGCGCGCGCCGGTCTGGGTAACGTCTTCGCCCAGCACCAGTACCGCATCGTAAGATTCGATTTCGCGCAGAGCCGGAGTATAAATGCCGCCTTCACGCAGTACTTTCAGCGCCAGTTGCAGACGTTCCTGCTCACCGTGAGCGATACCGGTGTAGAAGTTTTCTTCGCCCACCAGCTCACGCAGCGCAAAGTTGCTTTCCACGCTGGCACGCGGAGAACCGATGCCGATGACTTTCTTCGACTGACGCAGAATATCTGCCGCGCCCTGCATTGCCTGTTCGGCGTTGAGGGTAATGAAATCATCGCCACGACGCTGTACTGGCTGACGCGGACGATCTTTCAGGTTGACGTAACCGTAACCGAAACGACCTCGGTCGCAGAGGAAGTAGTGGTTTACCGTACCGTTGTAACGGTTTTCGATACGACGCAGTTCGCCATAACGCTCGCCGGGGCTGATGTTACAGCCGATGGAACATTGCTGGCAGATGCTCGGCGCAAACTGCATATCCCATTTACGGTTATAACGCTCGGAGTGGGTTTTGTCGGTGAATACGCCGGTCGGGCAAATTTCGACCAGGTTACCGGAGAATTCGCTTTCCAGGGTGCCGTCTTCCGGGCGACCGAAGTAGACGTTGTCATGTGCACCGTAAACGCCCAGATCTGTACCGTCAGCGTAATCTTTGTAGTAACGCACGCAGCGGTAGCAGGCGATGCAACGGTTCATTTCGTGAGAGATGAACGGCCCCAGATCCTGATTGCGGTGGGTACGTTTGGTGAAACGGTAGCGACGGAAGCTGTGTCCGGTCATCACGGTCATATCCTGAAGATGGCAGTTACCGCCCTCTTCACATACCGGACAGTCGTGCGGGTGGTTGGTCATCAACCACTCGACCACGCTTTCACGGAACTGTTTCGCTTCTTCGTCGTCAATGGAAATAAAGGTGCCATCGGAAGCCGGTGTCATACAGGACATCACCAGGCGACCACGCGTGTCTTCCGCGTTTTGGTATTGCTTCACCGCACACTGGCGGCAAGCACCGACGCTTCCCAGCGCCGGATGCCAGCAAAAGTAAGGAATATCAAGGCCCAGAGACAGACAAGCTTCCAGCAGGTTGTCCGCTCCGTTAACCTCGTATTCTTTGCCGTCTACATGAATTGTAGCCATTAGCATGCTTCCAGTTTTCTCAGTCAGAGACTGAGCGTTAATCGAAATTCGGTTACCAGCGCTCTTTCAGCAGGTTCGGCTGAATCCCATTAATCAAATGGGTATTGCTGAACGGCTGTTTGATTCCCGCCTCAAATTCTTCGCGGAAATATTTGATGGCGCTCTGTAACGGCTCCACTGCACCAGGTGCGTGGGCACAGAAAGTTTTACCCGGACCCAAGAATCGACACAGTTGCTCAAGTGTTTCGATATCGCCCGGCTGACCTTCGCCACGCTCCAGCGCGCGCAGAATTTTCACGCTCCACGGCAAACCGTCGCGGCACGGCGTACACCAGCCGCAGGACTCACGGGCGAAAAATTCTTCCAGGTTTCGTACCAGCGACACCGTGTTGATCTCGTGATCAACCGCCATCGCCAGCGCCGTACCCAGACGGCTGCCCGCTTTACCGATACTTTCGAATTCCATCGGCAGGTCAAGGTGCGCTTCGGTCAGGAAGTCGGTCCCCGCGCCGCCTGGCTGCCAGGCTTTGAATTTCAGGCCGTCACGCATACCACCGGCGTAATCTTCGAGGATCTCGCGTGCGGTGGTGCCAAACGGCAGTTCCCACAGACCCGGATTTTTCACCCGACCTGAGAAGCCCATCAGCTTGGTGCCAGCATCTTTGCTTTTCGAGATGTTCTGATACCACTCCACGCCGTTAGCGAGTATCGCCGGAACGTTACACAGGGTTTCGACGTTGTTGACACAGGTCGGTTTGCCCCAAACGCCAGAGGTTGCCGGGAAAGGGGGCTTCGAGCGTGGGTTAGCGCGACGCCCTTCCAGGGAGTTGATTAACGCTGTTTCTTCCCCGCAGATGTAGCGCCCTGCCCCGGTATGGACGAACAGTTCGAAATCGAAACCTGTTCCCATAATGTTTTTGCCGAGCAGCCCTGCTTCGGTGGCTTCGGCAATGGCACGGCGCAGATTCACTGCCGCCTCGATATATTCGCCACGCAAGAAGATGTAGCCACGGTAAGCTTTCAGCGCAAATGCGGAGATGAGCATACCTTCCACCAGCAGGTGCGGTAGTTGCTCCATCAGCAGGCGGTCTTTATAAGTGCCCGGCTCCATTTCATCGGCGTTACACAGCAGGTAACGGATGTTCATGGATTCGTCTTTCGGCATCAGGCTCCATTTCAGGCCAGTCGAGAAGCCCGCACCGCCGCGCCCTTTCAGGCCAGCGTCTTTAACCTGATTGACGATCTCGTCCGGAGACAGCCCGGTCAGCGCTTTACGCGCTCCTTCGTAACCGTTTTTGCTGCGATATTCGTCCAGCCACACTGGCTGTTTGTCATCACGCAGACGCCAGGTCAGCGGATGCGTTTCGGGAGTACGGATAATGTTTTTCATTTATACCGCTCCAGCAGTTCAGGAATCGCTTCTGGGGTCAGATGCGCATGAGTGTCCTCATCGATCATCATGTTTGGCCCTTTGTCGCAGTTCCCCAGGCAGCAAGTTGGCAGCAGCGTAAAGCGACCGTCAAACGTCGTTTGCCCTGGTTTGATGTTCAGTTTTTTCTCCAGTGCCGCCTGAATGCCCTGGTAACCGTTAATGTGACAGACCACGCTGTCGCAATAACGGATCACATGGCGACCAACCGGCTGGCGGAAGATCTGGCTGTAGAAAGTAGCCACGCCTTCGACATCACTTGCGGGAATACCCAGAACGTCAGCGATCGCGTGGATCGCGCCGTCTGGCACCCATCCACGCTGTTTCTGAACGATTTTCAGCGCTTCAATGGACGCCGCACGCGGGTCTTCGTAGTGGTACATCTCGTGCTCAATCGCTTCACGCTCAGCCGCACTCAGCTCAAAAGCCTCGGTTTGTGGTTGTTGATTCTCGTGCATAATTAGCGGTCCACATCTGACATAACAAAATCGATACTGCCCAGATAAACAATCAGGTCAGACACCAGGCTGCCGCGGATCGCCGCCGGAATTTGCTGCAAATGCGCATAACTCGGCGTACGGATACGGGTGCGATAACTCATGGTGCTGCCGTCGCTGGTCAGGTAGTAACTGTTGATCCCTTTGGTCGCCTCAATCATCTGGAAAGATTCATTGGCAGGCATCACCGGCCCCCACGACACTTGAAGGAAGTGGGTGATCAGGGTTTCGATATGTTGCAGCGTGCGCTCTTTCGGCGGCGGCGTGGTCAGCGGGTGATCCGCTTTGAACGGGCCTTCCGGCATGTTGTTGAGGCACTGCTCAAGAATGCGCAGACTCTGACGCAGTTCTTCCACTTTCAGCATTACGCGGGTGTAGCAGTCAGAAACACCACCACCAACCGGGATTTCAAAGTCGAAGTTTTCATAGCCAGAATAAGGGCGCGCCTTACGCACATCGAAGTCGATCCCGGTAGCACGCAGGCCCGCGCCAGTGGTGCCCCACTCCAGCGCCTCTTTCGCGCCGTAGGCGGCTACGCCCTGGGAACGGCCTTTCAAAATGGTGTTTTGCAGCGCCGCTTTCTCATAAGACGCCAGACGTTTCGGCATCCAGTCGAGGAACTCACGCAGCAGGCGATCCCAGCCACGCGGCAGGTCGTGCGCTACGCCGCCAATACGGAACCACGCCGGGTGCATACGAAAACCAGTGATCGCTTCCACCAGATCGTAGATTTTCTGACGATCGGTAAAAGCGAAGAACACTGGCGTCATCGCACCGACGTCCTGAATAAAGGTCGAGATGTACAGCAGATGGCTGTTAATGCGGAACAGTTCAGAGAGCATTACGCGGATCACGTTAACGCGATCTGGTACGGTGATCCCGGCCAGTTTCTCTACCGCCAGTACATACGGCATCTCGTTAACACAGCCACCGAGATATTCGATACGGTCGGTATACGGAATGTAGCTGTGCCATGACTGGCGCTCGCCCATTTTCTCCGCACCACGATGGTGGTAACCGATGTCTGGTACGCAGTCGACAATCTCTTCGCCATCGAGTTGCAAAACGATACGGAAAGCACCGTGCGCCGACGGGTGGTTCGGACCGAGGTTGAGGAACATGAAGTCTTCATTTTCGGTGCCGCGCTTCATCCCCCACTCTTCCGGTTTGAAGGTCAGGGCTTCCATCTCCAGATCCTGTTTGGCTTTGGTCAGCTCAAACGGCGAGAATTCGGTAGCGCGCGCCGGGTAATCTTTACGCAGCGGGTGACCTTTCCAGGTTTGCGGCATCATGATGCGGCGCAAATTGGGGTGACCGTCGAAAGTAATGCCAAACAGATCCCAGGTTTCACGCTCATACCAGTTAGCGTTCGGGAACAGCTTGGTGAAGGTCGGTACGTGCAGGTCGTTTTCTGCCAGCGCCACCTTCAGCATGATGTCGCGGTTACGATCAATAGAAATCAGATGGTAGAAAACGGAAAAATCCGCGGCAGGTAACCCTTCGCGGTGTGTGCGCAGACGTTCGTCCATGCCGTGTAAGTCAAACAGCATGACGTAAGGTTTCGGCAGTTTCTTTAAGAAATCACCCACTTCCAGTAATTGTTCACGCTTGATCCACACAACGGGAACCCCGGTGCGAGTCGCCTGAACAGTAAAGGCATCCGGCCCAAAACGGTTGCGCAGTTCGCCAATCACCGGATCATCAAGATGATCGCGGGTCTGCCAGGCGGGTTCTTGCGCGGTTAAGTCGGTCATATTGTTCACCATTGCAAATGGTCCGTGGTGACTGTCGGCGCAGTAAGCTTCGCGAAATAGATTTAGGAATAAGCGAAGAAAAATCCCTTTGCCGACAGGCGCAAATTAAATCTCGTCAGGTGTACGCAGGTTGGTAACGGCAATGCGTTCACCGCGCTTGCGTTCGCGCTCTGATTGCATATTGGCGCGATAAACGCCCTGATCGCCAACCACCCAGGAGAGCGGACGACGTTCTTTACCGATAGATTCCTGCAACAGCATCAGTGCCTGCATGTACGCTTCAGGACGTGGCGGGCAGCCCGGGATATACACATCAACCGGGATGAATTTATCAACGCCCTGCACAACGGAATAAATATCGTACATACCGCCAGAGTTGGCACAGGCACCCATTGAGATAACCCATTTTGGCTCCAGCATCTGGTCATACAGACGCTGAATAACCGGTGCCATTTTGGTAAAGCAGGTTCCTGCAACCACCATCAGGTCAGCCTGACGCGGCGAAGCACGCAATACTTCTGCGCCAAAACGTGCCACGTCATGCACCGCGGTAAACGAAGTCACCATCTCAACGTAACAGCAGGAAAGACCGAAGTTATACGGCCAAATTGAGTTTTTACGACCCCAGTTAACCATGTCATTGAGCTTGCCCATAAACACGTTTTTGTTAACTTCTTGCTCCAGAGGGTCGGTTACGATCTCCTGCTTTTGCAGGGGGTAACGGTCGTTCTCACCGTTGGGATCTATGCGGGTGAGCGTATAATCCATCTTAATGCCTCGCGGTTAGCGTTGACGATTAGCGATACTGTTCGTTTCCGGGTTCATACGCTCGCGGCGTGAACGCGCGGGCGTCCAGTCCAGCGCGCCAATACGCACCAGATAAACCAGACCTGCCAGTAACACAAAAATAAAAATTGCAGCTTCCACAAAGCCTACCCAGCCGCTTTCGCGGATAGAGGTTGACCATGCGAACAGATACAGCGCTTCAACGTCGAAGATAACGAAGAACATGGCCACCAGATAAAACTTGGCGGACAGGCGTAAGCGGGCGGAGCCGACCGAGTCGATACCGGATTCAAACGGAACGTTTTTCGACCTCGCGCGTGCGCGACCGCCTAAAAACCAACCGCCTACCAGCATCAGGCAACACAGGCCAATGGCAACGATAAGAAAGATAGCGAATGCCCAGTGATGAGCGATGACTTCAGTGGATGTTGACATACTCATTGCTTACTCATCAAAAGTAGCGCCAGATTCACTGCTCTTCACGGCAGATGGACGCCACATCGATTCATGGGGAGGAATAAAAAAAACCTTACAATCACTGTAGAAACTCTTTTATACAGCTAATTGATGTGGTCTTTTACTCCTTTCTATAACCTTTTGTCAACTTTAACAAAAGTTTCTTCACATTAGTTTACATAATATCAACACCATTAGCATTTAATGCCCTTTCACCCCAGATCCTTGACGACTCCAGGATAATTAGATGTTGTTGAATCGTGTCCGTTGTGAAGCAATGGAAAAAATACGGGTCTATTTTGACAGGAATTTGTGTCGATTCCTCCCCCCAAAAGAGAGTATTTTCTTGATCTGTGACACGCTTTTGTCATTCCATAACAAAAACGCAGCAACAAATTTACGTATTTTTTAACATCATTGTAGCAGGTGATTTTTTTCAGGCGATTATTTGTGCGTTCGGGACGTGAATCTCTGTTGATTGAAAAATGAACAGTTTTGTGCGTTCTGCACGATACGAGGAAGGCTTTTTACTAAAAAAAAGCCGCTGGGGTTTAAAACACCCCCAGCGGCTCGTTTTTACACTATTGTCCCAGGAATTATCTATGGTCCGTCGATTACTCGATATCCCTTTCAATTAACAATGAGTCATCGCCTTCCGGAGCAGACATTGGGCTGTATTGCCACGGATTATGGTAGCTCTCCATCGCCTGATAAATCACCTGAGCCAGCTCATTATTACTGGACGGGTCATAGCACAACAAATATTCGGTATCGGGTAGCGGCGGTAAGCCATCTACCCCACTCAGCACACGCAGATCAGGACTCATCATCTCGACCGGCCTTGCTGTCACACCAAGACCGGCTTTCACTGCCGCACGAACGGCCGGAAGCGTCGAGGCGACATAAGCCAGTCGCCATGGAATATCTGCTTTATTAAGCGTCGCCAGCACCATATCGCGAAACGGGCTAGGATCATCCAGCAATACAAGAGGGATCGGCTCGCCTTTTTGCAATACGTATTCCGCTGCGCAGTACCAGTGTGTTGGCGAGGTACGCAGGTTCAATGCCTTAAACGTTGAAGGACGATGGGTGGTTACCATCAAATCCACTTCCTGGGATTCCAGCATTTCTGCCATATAGGCATTACGTTTAACGCGGACATCCAGCGCTAGTTTCGGATAAACCGAACTCACGCGATTTAACAGGAAAGGTAAGATCGTATCGGCAGATTCATCTGAAGCACCGATAGTTAACACGCCCTGAAGATTGCTGAACATTAATGATGAGCAGGCCTCATCATTAAAACGCAGGATTTTCCTGGCGTAACCAAGAAGTTGAATGCCATGTTCAGTTAACAGTTTGTTGCGACCGTGACGAGCGAACAGTTCTTTCCCAACGAGTTGTTCCAGACGCTGCATTTGCTGACTTACGGCGGACTGAGTACGACACACAGCGGCAGCTGCGGCAGCAAAAGTGTTCAGATCGGCAACAGCAACAAATGTTCTCAGCAGATCGAGGTCGAGGTTAATTATCGGACGATTTGCACTTATCATATATTATCACTTACTGGCGGCTCGTACTGAGCTGGTTAATGCTGTGCACACACAAACAAGCAATTCCATTTGTAATGTGCCTCCCTGGCAGTTTCATCCGGAACCCGGACGAAAGTAAAAATGCATATGAGTTGCACTAAAAAAGCGACTCACATTGTTCCGTTATAATGCCTGAAGTAGATCACAGAATATATCTTCAGGAATCGCATATCTATTAAGTTACTCACTCTTTTGTATTTATGACATGCGCGTGTTTGTATAAATGTAAATGTGAGTCCTTGTTCCACTCTCGTGCAGCATCGCTGGTCATACGCGAACACGTACAAACAGCAATGGTGAGGCGGCATCAAGAGCAGGGATCCGTCATTTATGCGAGCATTTTACCCCAAAAACCTTTTATTTATAAGGGTCATTGCGAATTATCTGATGCAAAGTTATGTTATGTTAGGCAAAGTAATCTTCTATTATTAATAAGCACAACAAAACCTTTTTGAATATTAAATAATAATTAATTAGCATCATCCTCATTCATTAATCCCGCTTAACAATAGTTTCACACCTTGCACCCATTACGACACCTCGGAAATCATCACGCTGTTAAACTCTCCGTAATGCGGAAATATCATCATCACGATTCATTAGTGAATTCTTAAACGAGGCATTTTCAAACAATTATCTTACAGATAAAAAAACCACACTCACAATTAAGAATCAGAACAATTCACTACATAACATTAATTACTAAGCATATACACCTCATTATTTTGCCATTATTAAGTTATTAACAGCACAATCGAGTCTTCCCCTCTGGCAAAATCTTATTCTGCAGACCTTCAAAACGCCGTCCTGGGGGAGTACATTGTTCTAAGCTGACTTCCACGGCAGGGAGTGGCGATAACAGCAAAAAAGGTCAAGATTCATGTCCCCCATTGAAAAATCCAGCAAATTAGAGAATGTCTGTTACGACATCCGTGGTCCGGTGCTGAAAGAAGCAAAACGCCTGGAAGAAGAAGGTAACAAGGTACTGAAACTGAACATCGGCAACCCTGCCCCGTTCGGTTTTGACGCGCCAGATGAAATCCTCGTTGACGTGATTCGCAACCTGCCTACCGCTCAAGGGTATTGCGATTCCAAAGGGCTTTACTCCGCGCGTAAAGCCATCATGCAGCACTACCAGGCTCGTGGCATGCGTGATGTTACCGTGGAAGATATTTACATCGGCAATGGTGTATCGGAGCTTATCGTTCAGGCAATGCAGGCATTGCTGAACAGCGGGGACGAAATGTTGGTTCCTGCACCTGATTACCCACTATGGACCGCGGCGGTTTCGCTCTCCAGCGGTAAAGCGGTGCATTATCTTTGCGATGAATCCTCTGACTGGTTCCCGGACCTTGATGATATTCGCGCTAAAATTACGCCTCGTACGCGTGGGATCGTTATTATCAACCCAAATAACCCAACCGGCGCGGTATATTCCAAAGAGCTTTTAATGGAGATAGTGGAGATTGCACGTCAGCATAATCTCATTATCTTCGCCGATGAAATTTATGACAAAATTCTCTACGACGACGCTGAGCATCACTCAATTGCGCCGCTGGCACCTGATCTGCTGACCATTACCTTTAACGGATTGTCGAAAACGTACCGCGTTGCAGGCTTCCGTCAGGGGTGGATGGTGTTGAACGGGCCGAAAAAACACGCCAAAGGTTACATCGAAGGTCTGGAAATGCTGGCTTCAATGCGCCTGTGTGCTAACGTTCCTGCGCAACACGCCATTCAGACCGCACTAGGCGGTTATCAGAGCATCAGTGAATTTATTACTCCCGGCGGGCGTCTTTATGAACAACGTAACCGTGCGTGGGAGTTGATCAACGATATTCCGGGCGTTTCCTGCGTGAAACCGCGCGGTGCGCTGTATATGTTCCCGAAAATCGACGCTAAACGCTTTAACATTCACGACGACCAGAAAATGGTGCTGGATTTCCTGTTGCAGGAAAAAGTCCTGCTGGTTCAAGGGACAGCATTCAACTGGCCGTGGCCGGATCACTTCCGCATTGTCACACTACCACGTGTTGATGATATTGAGCTGTCTTTGAGTAAGTTCGCGCGTTTCCTTTCTGGTTATCATCAGCTGTAATCTTAATTTCACTGCCGGAGATTGCATCCGGCAGTGTTATCCCGCCACAATGACCTGATGATTTCATCATACGTAAGGTCACTATGAAACAGAGCCATTTTTTTGCCCATCTCTCCCGCCTGAAACTCATTAACCGCTGGCCGCTAATGCGCAACGTGCGGACGGAAAATGTGTCCGAACACAGTTTGCAGGTAGCGATGGTCGCCCATGCGCTGGCAGCTATCAAAAATCGTAAATTTGGCGGTAATGTCAACGCCGAACGTATCGCTTTACTGGCGATGTACCACGATGCCTCAGAAGTGCTTACCGGCGATCTCCCTACCCCGGTGAAATACTTCAATTCGCAAATCGCTCAGGAATACAAGGCTATTGAAAAAATCGCTCAGCAAAAACTGGTCGATATGGTTCCGGAAGAGCTGCAGGATATCTTTGCGCCGTTAATTGACGAGCATGCATACAGCGATGAAGAGAAATCTCTGGTGAAACAGGCAGATGCACTGTGTGCATATCTGAAATGTCTGGAAGAACTCGCGGCGGGAAATAATGAATTCTTGCTGGCAAAAACGCGACTGGAAGCGACGCTTGAAGCGCGCCGCAGCCAAGAGATGGACTACTTCATGGAAGTCTTTGTTCCCAGCTTCCATCTTTCGCTCGATGAGATTAGCCAGGATTCACCGCTGTAAGCAGCCGGAGTCTGCGTCGCATCAGGCAATAAGCGCCGGATGCGACATCAGGCTCTTGTCAAAACGGAAACAGCATCGGGATCATCACCACACAAACCGCCATCACGATAATGGTGAACGGTACCCCCAACTTCACAAAGTCACTGAAGCTGTAATTTCCCGGGCCTAAAACCAGTGTGTTAACAGGTGAAGAAACCGGTGTCATAAAGGCGGCGGATGCTGCCATCGCCACGACCATCGCAAATGGATAAGGCGACACACCCATCGTTTTGGCAGCAGCCAGCGCAATCGGAGCCATCAACACCGCCGTTGCGGTATTAGAGATAAATAGCCCAATAACCGCCGACAAGACAAACAAACAACCCAGCATCATATGTGGCCCGTAACCGCCGCCAATGTCCATCAGCCCTTTCACCGCCAGCGCGACACCTCCCGTTTTCTGTAATGCCACAGCAAACGGCATCATCCCAACGATCAAAATAATGCTCGGCCAGTGAATGGATTTATAGGCGCTTTCAGCATCGATACAACGGAATTTCCCCATCAGCAGGCAGGCGATGATAGCGGCAACAGGATTAGGGATTTCATCGGTAAGCATTAACGCTACCATCAACACCAGGCAAAAAATGGCATGAGGTGCCTGACTGTGTGCTGGCGATGCTTCACTCACCTCTTCGGGTAAGTTCAGCGCCACAAAGTCACGCCCCTGTTTTGCCAGCATACCGATCAGTTTCCAGTTACCTACAACCAGGATGATATCGCCCAGCAGCAGAGGCTCATCCGCCAGCGAACCTTCCATCGCCTCGCCATTGCGCTTTAGCCCCACCACATTCAGTCCGTAGCGGGTACGAAAACCAATTTCGCGCACCGATTTACCAATAAGTTCTGACTCAGGAATTAATGAAATCTCTGCCATGCCCACATCAAGGGCTTGATCAGAAAAATACTCGCCGCGCAGTACCATCGGCTCCAGCAATTGCTCACTACAGAATTGCCGGAGATCGACATCAGCCGCAGACATATCAATAAGCAAAACGTCACGCGCGCGAAATTCAGAAACCCCGTTAACATTCACGATAACGCGACGAAAACGCCGCCAGCGTTCAACACCGATGACGTTAGCACCATAACGCTCACGTAATTTGAGATCGTCCAGTCGTTGACCAATCATTGGCGAACCGGGGCGAATAGCCAGGCGACGCGCACGCCCGGTCAGTCGATATTCACGGATAAGATCGCGAAAGGTTCGACGCGTCCAGCCTTCGCGCTGTGGGGTCTGGGTATCCCCTTTCAGCATGAAACGCATCACTAACATATACAAAATGCCCAGCACCAGCACGACCAGGCCAATGGGCGTGACGCTGAAGAAACTAAAACCATGATAGCCTTCACGCAGCAATTCACTGTTGACTACCAGGTTCGGCGGCGTCGCCACCAGCGTCATCATGCCGCTTATCAGCCCGGCAAAACTTAACGGCATCATCAGGCGCGACGGCGACGTTTGCATACGCATGGCAACGCTTAACACCACGGGAATAAAGATAGCGACAACGCCGGTTGAACTCATAAACGCGCCAAGCCCCGCGACGGTCAGCATCAACAAAACCAACATTTTGATTTCACTGTTGCCTGCCACTTTGACCAGCCATGTCCCCATTACGGTGGCAACACCGGTACGGACCAAACCATCGCCAATAATGAACAAGGCGGCAATCAGGACAACGTTAGGATCGGAAAAGCCGGAAAATACTTCGGGGACCGTCAGCGTTCCGCTTAATGCAAACGCGACAATAACAAACAAAGCGACCGCATCCATACGCACTCTGCCCGTCGCAAACAAGACGATGGCAACGGCCAGTAATGAAAGAACCCAAATCAATTCACCGTTCACAACTTATCCTTGTTAATTGAGGGGGATGACTTGATTCTGCCATAAAAAAGCCCCGACGAGACGGGGCTAAATCATGATCAGGTGTTTCACTGAATAATAACATCGCCATTTGGCTGTTTGGTCACAGTAATTTGCTCCAGACTGTGGAGGACTAAATCGACCTCATTCAGGCGCGGGGTATCTGCCGGAGCGTTAACCGCAATTACATGACAACCCGCCGCCAGGCCTGAAAGCACGCCAGCGGGAGCATCTTCCACCACCACACACTCTTGCGGCGCAAGCCCCAACAACTGCGCGCCTAAGAGATACGCATCAGGCTCTGGTTTTCCGCGCTTCACCCGCTCAGCGGTCACAAACACCTCTGGTGCGGGAAGTCCGGCTATTTTGTGGCGCGCTCGCGCTACGGGCATGGAGCCAGACGTCACAATGGCCCATGGAATCCCCACTTTATTCAGATGATTGAGTAAAGCGACTGCCCCCGGAAGTGCGGTAATACCTTCGGTTTCCGTGGCCTCGATTTGCTCCAGACGCGTAAATTCGGCAGCAATGTCTGCCTCGGATTTGCCCACCATAAAATGGCGCAAAGAGGTGATGGCCTGTTTACCGTGAATGAAAACCAGCACCTCTTCCGGCGCTAACCCATGACGTCTGGCCCAGTTGCTCCACGCCCGTTCTACCGCAGGCAGGGAGTCCACCAGCGTTCCATCAAGATCAAACAGAAAACCTTTGCACCGCACATGGGCCTCCTCAGGCGTTGATAATTTGATTAATTTCGTTGGCACTCAGATGGTACTGACGCGGGCAGGCATGCCACACATTAAGCATACGCTGATATTTTTCCCACATTGGCGTCTGGGCGTTAAAACCGTGAGTTCCGGCGTCAAAATGGGTATAGCGCCCCTCCACGTTAACCATAAAGCGCACATAACCGAGATAACGAGCTTCGGTGGCGGCGTCAAAGCCGAGGAAGGTAACACGACGTTCATCGATGGACTGCTGGTCCTGCAAATTAGACCAGGACACATGCAGCGCGTGATACATCTCCATAATGTCGATGATAGTGCGGCAGGTTTCTTCTTTCAGCTCGCCAAACTCGCGATCCAGTTCACGCATCTGTAATCCATAACCACGCTCAATGATTGTTTGCAGGCGACGGTAACGTTCAGCATTTGCCGGATCAAGCATAGTCATCATTTTGTACTGGTTAGACAAAATAAGACGTTGCGCGTTGGTCATTTCCATTGTTGACTCCTGTATCACTCTACTACGGTGAAAAAAAAGAAGGCTGAGTATGCCTTCTTTTATATGCGTAATCAGGGGTCAATTACAAATCATCAAGGAAAGTTTTATCCAGTTGTTTGAAGGCACGCTTAAGCGTGTCAGCTAATGCCTGGTAATCAGGCTTGCCTTCAACGGGTGCCAACACCTGTCCAGACTCTTGCAATTTACCGCGAACTTCATAAAACCAGTTAAGGATTGCAGGAGGTAATGGCGTTACAGAACGCTTGCCCAGCCACCATAGTCCTTGCATGGGTAAACTTAAGGCGAACAGCGCAGTGGCAACTGCCGGGCCCAGCTGACCGCCCAGGGCAATCTGCCAGCAGAGAGTAAATACGGCGATTGGCGGCATAAAACGGATCGCATAGCGCGTCATCTTGATAACGCGATTTTCGACAAAGACCGGGGCAAGGCGTTTTTCCAGCGGCCACGTCTTTGAGTAATGCTGTCCCCGGCGAAACAAGCTAAAAAAATTAACAGAACGATTATCCGGCGTTGACATGCTTCACCTCAACTTCACATATAAAGATTCAAAAATTTGTGCAAATTCACAACTCAGCGGGACAACGTTCAAAACATTTTGTCTTCCATACCCACTATCAGGTATCCTTTAGCAGCCTGAAGGCCTAAGTAGTACATATTCATTGAGTCGTCAAATTCATATACATTATGCCATTGGCTGAAAATTACGCAAAATGGCATAGACTCAAGATATTTCTTCCATCATGCAAAAAAAATTTGCAGTGCATGATGTTAATCATAAATGTCAGTGTCATCATGCGCTACGCTCTATGGCTCCCTGACGTTTTTTTAGCCACGTATCAATTATAGGTACTTCCATGTCGAGTAAGTTAGTACTGGTTCTGAACTGCGGTAGTTCTTCACTGAAATTTGCAATCATCGATGCAGTGAATGGTGAAGAGTACCTTTCTGGTTTAGCCGAATGTTTCCACCTGCCCGAAGCACGTATCAAATGGAAAATGGACGGCAATAAACAGGAAGCGGCTTTAGGTGCAGGCGCCGCTCACAGCGAAGCGCTCAACTTTATCGTTAATACTATTCTGGCACAAAAACCAGAACTGTCTGCGCAGCTGACCGCTATCGGTCACCGTATCGTACACGGCGGCGAAAAGTATACCAGCTCCGTAGTGATCGATGAGTCTGTTATTCAGGGTATCAAAGATGCAGCTTCTTTTGCACCGCTGCACAACCCGGCTCACCTGATCGGTATCGAAGAAGCACTGAAATCTTTCCCTCAGCTGAAAGACAAAAACGTTGCTGTATTTGACACCGCGTTCCACCAGACTATGCCGGAAGAGTCTTACCTCTACGCCCTGCCGTACAACCTGTACAAAGAGCATGGCATCCGTCGTTACGGCGCGCACGGCACCAGCCACTTCTATGTAACCCAGGAAGCGGCAAAAATGCTGAACAAACCGGTAGAAGAGCTGAACATCATCACCTGCCACCTGGGTAACGGTGGTTCCGTTTCTGCTATCCGCAACGGTAAATGCGTTGACACCTCTATGGGTCTGACCCCGCTGGAAGGTCTGGTAATGGGTACTCGCTCTGGCGATATCGATCCTGCGATCATCTTCCACCTGCACGACACTCTGGGCATGAGCGTTGACGCAATCAACAAAATGCTGACCAAAGAGTCTGGCCTGCTGGGTCTGACCGAAGTCACCAGCGACTGCCGTTATGTTGAAGACAACTACGCGACAAAAGAAGACGCGAAGCGCGCAATGGACGTTTACTGCCACCGTCTGGCGAAATACATCGGTGCCTACACCGCGCTGATGGATGGTCGTCTGGACGCTGTTGTATTCACCGGTGGTATCGGTGAAAATGCCGCGATGGTTCGTGAACTGTCTCTGGGCAAACTGGGCGTGCTGGGCTTTGAAGTTGATCATGAGCGCAACCTGGCTGCACGTTTCGGCAAATCTGGTTTCATCAACAAAGAAGGCACCCGCCCTGCTGTTGTGATTCCGACCAACGAAGAGCTGGTTATCGCGCAAGACGCCTGCCGCTTGACCGCCTGATTCCACACCGCCAGCTCAGCTGGCGGTGCTGTTTTGTAACCCGCCAAACCGGCGGTAACGAAAGAGGATAAACCGTGTCCCGTATTATTATGCTGATCCCTACCGGAACCAGCGTCGGTCTGACCAGCGTCAGCCTTGGCGTGATCCGTGCAATGGAACGCAAAGGCGTTCGTCTGAGCGTTTTCAAACCTATCGCTCAGCCGCGTACCGGTGGCGATGCGCCCGATCAGACCACGACTATCGTACGTGCGAACTCTTCCACCACGACAGCCGCTGAACCGCTGAAAATGAGCTACGTTGAAGGTCTGCTTTCCAGCAATCAGAAAGATGTGCTGATGGAAGAGATCGTCGCGAACTACCACGCTAACACCAAAGACGCTGAAGTCGTTCTGGTTGAAGGTCTGGTCCCGACACGTAAGCATCAGTTTGCCCAGTCTCTGAACTACGAAATCGCTAAAACGCTGAACGCGGAAATCGTCTTCGTTATGTCTCAGGGCACTGACACCCCGGAACAGCTGAAAGAGCGTATCGAACTGACTCGCAACAGCTTCGGTGGTGCAAAAAACACCAACATCACTGGCGTTATCGTTAACAAACTGAACGCACCGGTTGATGAACAGGGTCGTACTCGCCCGGATCTGTCCGAGATTTTCGACGACTCTTCCAAAGCAAAAGTAAACAATGTTGATCCGGCGAAGCTGCAAGAATCCAGCCCGCTGCCGGTTCTCGGCGCGGTGCCGTGGAGCTTTGATCTGATCGCGACCCGTGCGATCGATATGGCTCGCCACCTGAACGCCACCATCATCAACGAAGGCGACATCAATACTCGCCGCGTTAAATCCGTCACTTTCTGCGCACGCAGCATTCCGCACATGCTGGAGCACTTCCGTGCCGGTTCTCTGCTGGTGACTTCCGCAGACCGCCCTGACGTGCTGGTTGCCGCGTGCCTGGCTGCCATGAACGGCGTAGAAATCGGTGCCCTGCTGCTGACTGGCGGCTACGAAATGGACGCGCGCATTTCTAAACTGTGCGAGCGCGCTTTCGCTACCGGCCTGCCGGTATTTATGGTGAACACTAACACCTGGCAGACTTCTCTGAGCCTGCAGAGCTTCAACCTCGAAGTTCCGGTTGACGATCACGAGCGTATCGAGAAAGTTCAGGAATACGTTGCTAACTACATCAACGCTGACTGGATTGACTCTCTGACTGCCACCTCTGAGCGCAGCCGTCGTCTGTCTCCGCCAGCCTTCCGTTATCAGCTGACCGAACTGGCGCGCAAAGCGGGCAAACGTATCGTGCTGCCGGAAGGCGACGAACCGCGTACCGTTAAAGCAGCCGCTATCTGTGCTGAACGTGGTATCGCAACTTGCGTACTGCTGGGTAACCCGGCTGAGATCAACCGCGTTGCAGCATCTCAGGGCGTTGAACTGGGTGCTGGCATTGAAATTGTCGATCCAGAAGTGGTTCGCGAAAGCTATGTTGGCCGCCTGGTTGAACTGCGTAAGAACAAAGGCATGACCGAAACCGTTGCCCGCGAACAGCTGGAAGACAACGTGGTTCTCGGTACGCTGATGCTGGAACAGGATGAAGTTGACGGTCTGGTTTCCGGTGCTGTTCACACCACCGCAAACACCATTCGTCCGCCGCTGCAGCTGATCAAAACTGCACCGGGTAGCTCCCTGGTATCTTCCGTGTTCTTCATGCTGCTGCCGGAACAGGTTTACGTTTACGGTGACTGTGCGATCAACCCGGATCCGACCGCAGAACAGCTGGCAGAAATCGCGATTCAGTCCGCTGATTCCGCCGCGGCCTTCGGTATCGAACCGCGCGTTGCAATGCTCTCCTACTCCACCGGTACTTCTGGTGCAGGTAGCGACGTAGAGAAAGTTCGCGAAGCAACTCGTCTGGCGCAGGAAAAACGTCCTGACCTGATGATCGACGGTCCGCTGCAGTACGACGCTGCGGTAATGGCTGACGTTGCGAAATCCAAAGCGCCGAATTCTCCGGTTGCTGGTCGCGCTACCGTGTTCATCTTCCCGGATCTGAACACCGGTAACACCACTTACAAAGCGGTACAACGTTCTGCCGATCTGATCTCCATCGGGCCGATGCTGCAGGGTATGCGCAAGCCGGTTAACGATCTGTCCCGTGGCGCACTGGTTGACGATATCGTCTACACCATCGCGCTGACTGCGATTCAGTCTGCACAGCAGCAGTAATCTCGTCATCATCCGCAGCTTTGCGCTGCGGATACCTGAACCGGAAATAGTCACTATTTCCGGTTTTTTATTCTCTTAAATTGCATTAATCCTTTCTGATTATCTTGCTTAACTGCGCTGCATCAATGAATTGCGCCATCTCACTTTGCATACTTACCACTTTGTTTTGTGCAAGGGAATATCTGCGCTATGTCCGCAATCACTGAATCCAAACCAACCAGAAGATGGGCAATGCCCGATACGCTGGTGATTATCTTTTTTGTTGCTATTTTAACCAGCCTTGCCACCTGGGTAGTTCCGGTGGGGATGTTTGACAGTCAGGAAGTGCAGTATCAGGTTGATGGTCAAACAAAAACACGCAAAGTCGTAGATCCGCACTCATTTCGCATTCTGACTAACGAGGCGGGCGAACCTGAGTATCACCGCGTGCAACTGTTCTCGACGGGTGATGAACGCCCGGGCCTGATGAATTTCCCGTTTGAAGGATTAACCTCAGGATCGAAATACGGGACAGCCGTTGGCATCATCATGTTTATGCTGGTGATTGGCGGCGCGTTTGGCATCGTGATGCGTACAGGAACCATTGATAACGGCATCCTGGCACTTATTCGGCATACACGCGGGAATGAAATTCTCTTTATCCCTGCCTTGTTTATTCTCTTTTCACTTGGCGGCGCGGTATTTGGTATGGGGGAAGAGGCCGTCGCCTTTGCCATTATCATCGCACCGCTAATGGTCCGGCTGGGCTATGACAGTATTACCACCGTCCTGGTGACTTATATCGCCACGCAAATCGGTTTTGCCAGTTCGTGGATGAACCCGTTTTGTGTGGTTGTGGCTCAGGGGATCGCTGGTGTTCCGGTGCTTTCTGGCTCCGGTTTGCGCATCGTGGTATGGGTAATCTCTACTCTGATTGGTCTGGTCTTCACTATGGTGTACGCCTCGCGGGTGAAAAAGAATCCGCTGTTGTCACGCGTTCATGAGTCCGATCGTTTCTTCCGCGAAAAACAGGCGGATGTAGAACAGCGTCCATTTACCTTTGGTGACTGGCTGGTATTGATTGTTTTAACCGCCGTCATGATCTGGGTAATTTGGGGCGTTATCGTCAATGCCTGGTTTATTCCAGAAATAGCCAGCCAGTTCTTCACGATGGGGCTAGTTATTGGCATCATCGGCGTTGTTTTCCGCCTAAACGGTATGACGGTTAATACCATGGCTTCATCCTTCACCGAAGGGGCGCGAATGATGATCGCCCCTGCCCTACTGGTGGGTTTCGCCAAAGGGATTTTGTTGCTGGTCGGTAACGGTGAAGCAGGTGATGCCAGTGTGTTAAATACCATTCTAAACAGCATTGCCAATGCCATTAGCGGTCTGGATAACGCAGTTGCAGCCTGGTTTATGTTGCTCTTCCAGGCGGTATTTAATTTCTTCGTGACATCCGGTTCTGGTCAGGCGGCGTTAACCATGCCGTTACTGGCACCGCTTGGCGATCTGGTCGGTGTTAACCGTCAGGTTACCGTGCTGGCGTTCCAGTTTGGTGATGGCTTCAGTCACATCATTTACCCGACCTCAGCTTCGTTAATGGCAACGCTCGGTGTTTGTCGGGTGGACTTCCGTAACTGGCTGAAGGTGGGCGCGACACTGCTTGGACTGCTGTTTATTATGTCCAGCGTCGTGGTTATCGGCGCTCAGTTGATGGGCTACCACTAAAAATGTTAAGAGCCGCAATTGCGGCTCTTTTTTCATTCTGCCGTTTCAGTCTCTACGGCTTCATTTTTGGCATTGCGCTTCATCCACAACGCCAGCGCTTTCAGCGAGTCTGGAGTGAACTCATCGCAGCGTGCGGTGATTTCTTCCGGCGTCAGCCAGCAAACTTCACTGACTTCATCTTCCTGTAGGGCGAAGGGACCGTGCGAGACACAACTGAATAACGCGCCCCAGACACGGCAATTTTTATCTTCGAAATAGAACTGCCCGTGCTCGGCAAAGGGGACACCGGCAATGCCCAACTCTTCTTCCGCTTCGCGACGCGCGGACTCCAGCAGTTGCTCATCGGCTTGGACCACACCGCCTGCGGTCGCATCTAACATGCCGGGTAAAAAGTCTTTTGTCTCGGTACGACGCTGGACCAGAATTTTGCCCATGCCATCATGCACGACGATGTAAGTTGCACGATGACGCAGACACTGTGCCCGCATTTGTTCCCGGCTGGCTTGTGCAATGACTTCATTCTCTTCATTGACAATATCCACCCATTCAGTACTTGCCAAACGACGCTGTTCCATTATCAGGAAACCTTCTTTTTCTGGCGCTCTTACGGCGCATTTTGAGTTGTGGGTAAATTACGGATTAATCGCGACCTGCGCAATGATACTTTGATCATTGAGTGCGATTACACTCAGTACGTCATTATCCAGCATGCCATAACTCGCCGGATTACCGCCTTTCGGAATACTCACCGAGCCGGGGTTGAAGTGGAATATCTCCCCCCGCTGTTCTGCCACTGGCAAATGGGTATGACCGTACACCAGCACATCATTCTGGTTTAAAGCGGGCAGATTTTCCGGACCAAATAGATGACCATGCGTCAAAAACAGACGTTGTTTTTCCAGTAATACCTGTTGCCACGGCGCGGTTATCGGGAAATGCAGCAGCATTTGATCCACTTCGCTGTCGCAGTTGCCGCGCACAGCGATAACCTTATGTGCCACTTCATTAAGCCGTTCAGCGACTTTGGCTGGCGCGTAACCCTCCGGTAAAGCATTACGCGGGCCGTGATTCAACACGTCGCCAAGGATCACCAGCCACTGGGCACCGCTTTGGGCAAACAATTCCAGAACACGTTCCGTCGCCGGTAACGACCCATGAATGTCCGATGCAAACATCAGTTTCATCACTCACTCCTCGTCGAAAAAACGTAAGCTATGATACTGGATTCTGTCGTTGCTATCAGCCAGATTGCTTCGCCGAAAGTGCAATAAAACGCTGGACAGACGCTCGCTGCCACTGGAATGTTGCATAATCCACCAGGCGTTCTGGCACCTCATCGCCATGTAGTACCAGGCGGTTAATCATTAGCGCCAGATCAGTATCAGCAATGCACCATTCACCAAATAAATTCGGCTGACCCAGTGCTAACAAATGTTCTGCCATCGCGAACAGTTTCTCTGCACTGGCTTTTCCCTGCGCCGTCAGTGGCGCTTTTTTCGCACCCGCAAAGACAACGTCCGTAGGGCGCTCTTCGCGGATGGGCATCAGATCGCTGCGCAGCCAGGCCTGAATCTGTCGTGCACGCGCACGATTTTCTAAATCAAGCGGATAAATGCGTTCCCAGGTCGGTGGCGCAAATCGATCTTCCAGATACTCCGCAATGGCAGAAGATTCACTCAACTCAAAATCATCGATTTGTAATAACGGCACACGGCGTGTCTGACCGTAACCTTGCCACGTCGGCTGCAAATGTTCACCGCTGTCGAGGTCGATGGTCTTGATATGAAACGACAGGCCTTTTTCCTGCAACGCCACCCAGGCGGATAACACATAAGGGGAGAAAAAATGGGCATCTGACCAAAGCGTGATAGCGGGTTTACTCATTATGTCCTCGGCAATAAAGGGGGGGGCTAACTATCAAACTATAGAGCCTTTTTGTCACTGTCACGTGACGAATACTCACGCAAGTCGCCGCGCTTTCTATACTTGTGGTGTTCAGATGATTAGACAACCGGAGCTGCAATGATCGATCTCTATTTCGCCCCGACGCCAAATGGTCACAAAATTACGTTGTTTCTCGAAGAAGCAGGACTGGATTATCGCTTGATTAAGGTAGACCTGGGGAAAGGTGGCCAGTTTCGCCCAGAATTTTTGCGCATTTCGCCTAACAACAAAATTCCGGCAATTGTTGATCATTCCCCAGCCGATGGCGGCGAACCGTTAAGCCTCTTTGAGTCCGGGGCCATATTGTTGTATCTGGCGGAGAAAACGGGACTCTTTTTGAGTCATGAAATGCGTGAACGCGCCACCACATTACAGTGGCTATTCTGGCAGGTAGGCGGGCTGGGGCCGATGCTTGGGCAAAATCATCATTTTAATCACGCTGCACCACAAACCATTCCTTACGCTATTGAACGTTATCAGGTTGAAACTCAGCGTCTGTATCACGTGCTGAACAAGCGGCTGGAAAACTCGCCCTGGTTGGGCGGAGAAAACTACAGCATTGCGGATATTGCCTGCTGGCCGTGGGTTAATGCCTGGACTCGCCAGCGCATTGACCTTGCAATGTATCCTGCAGTTAAGAACTGGCATGAGCGGATCCGTTCGCGCCCTGCCACCGTGCAGGCACTGCTAAAATCACAACTCGGTGATGAGTGTTCGGATAGTTAACAGAAACAGGTTCTCGTGTATTATTTAATCCTAAGTAAAACAACGGAGAACCTGCAATGGCACAACCTGCCGCTATTATTCGTATAAAGAACCTTCGTTTACGTACGTTTATCGGAATTAAGGAAGAAGAAATTAACAACCGTCAGGATATAGTTATCAACGTGACGATCCACTACCCCGCCGATAAAGCGCGCACCAGCGAAGATATCAACGATGCGCTGAATTATCGCACCGTAACGAAAAACATTATTCAGCACGTAGAGAATAACCGTTTCTCTTTGCTGGAGAAATTAACTCAGGATGTGCTCGATATCGCACGTGAACATCACTGGGTAACGTATGCTGAAGTAGAGATCGATAAACTGCACGCGCTGCGCTACGCTGATTCGGTATCCATGACCTTAAGCTGGCAGCGTTAACCGCCATATCGGGAGGCTGCATGAACATAGTGATCACCGGAGGGACGGGATTAATTGGTCGCCATTTGATTCCGCGTTTGCTGGAGCTGGGCCATCAAATCACGGTAGTGACGCGTAACCCGCAGAAAGCCAGCTCCGTTATCGGCCCCCGGGTGACACTATGGCAAGGGCTTGCCGATCAAAGTAACCTCAACGGCGTTGATGCGGTAATCAACCTGGCCGGAGAACCGATTGCTGATAAACGCTGGACTCACGAGCAAAAAGAGCGTCTCTGCCAAAGCCGCTGGAATATTACGCAAAAACTGGTCGATTTGATTAATGCCAGCGACACGCCGCCGTCGGTACTCATTTCCGGTTCGGCAACGGGCTATTATGGCGACTTAGGTGAAGTGGTGGTTACTGAAGAGGAACCGCCGCATAACGAATTTACCCACAAACTCTGCGCTCGTTGGGAAGAGATTGCCTGTCGGGCGCAAAGCGACAAAACACGTGTGTGCCTGCTGCGTACCGGCGTGGTGCTTGCACCGGACGGCGGGATCCTCGGTAAAATGCTGCCGCCGTTTCGTCTTGGCCTGGGCGGGCCGATTGGCTTTGGTCGGCAGTATCTGGCCTGGATTCATATCGATGATATGGTCAACGGTATTCTCTGGCTGCTGGATAACGAGCTACGCGGGTCGTTTAATATGGTTTCGCCCTACCCGGTACGCAATGAACAATTTGCCCATGCGCTCGGTCATGCACTGCATCGTCCGGCCATTTTGCGCGTCCCCGCGACCGCCATTCGGCTGTTAATGGGCGAATCTTCAGTACTGGTATTAGGTGGACAACGGGCTTTGCCCAAAAGGCTGGAAGAAGCGGGTTTTGCGTTTCGCTGGTACGATTTAGAAGAGGCGCTGGCGGATGTTGTTCACTGATGTGGTGTACTGCAAACATCCGCCAGTTAATTCCCGGTGTTACAGGATTAGTGGCTTTGCGCGATAAGATCGTCTGCCGAAAGTCGGGTCACCATCAGAACTAATTCTCTGTCTAAACCTCTCTCCAGCATCTCCTGAGCAATACGCAGAGCTTCTTCGTGTTTGCCCTGCATTGCGCCTTCTTCACGTAATCTGTCAGCAATGGTCATCAGTTTCTCCTTTTCTTGTGGTGCGCGTTCTGTTATCTCACCAATAAATGCACGGAAACGCTGGGCATCTCCCGTTTGTAATACGTAATTAAACAGGGCTTTTAGCTGTCTGTCATTAGTGTTCCCTGTAACTAGCAGCGAAACAATTTGGTCGACTAATCCCAACAGATCGCGCTGACGAATATGTTTCTGAATTAACTCCAACAGCGCCATTTTGCGATGTTGCATAATCTCATCATCCGGCACCACGGTAATATCCACCAGCGGAAAAGCCGATGAATATATTGTGCGGGCTATCGCAGGCTCGGCAAATTCATCAAGCCAGCAGAGTGAATAAGGATAAGGACTTCTGCAACCATGATAAAACAGCATTGGGATCACCAATGGAAGCTCTTTATAGCCTGCATCCAGATGGTTTTGCATCGCCGCGATGGAATAGCGCATCATGCGAAAAGCCATTAATTCCTCCGGCTTACTTTGGTGCTCTATCACCACATAAATATAACCCGCTCCCTCCTGCGTTTTCACAGACCACAAGAGGTCGGAATAATATTGCCGCAGATCTTCATCAATAAAACTGTTTGGTTCCAGTTTGAGCGTCGTTAAATCACACAGTTTGCGCAGCGGCGCGGGAAGATGAATATCAATAAAATCCCGCGCGGTGTCTGGATGGCGTAAAAAAGATTTAAATACCGCATCATGCGGCGTGGAAGTTGTCGATATTGTCATGGCGTTCCGTCACCCCTCAAATTTAAGATGACGCGACAATAACCACGATTTACACCCAATGCAGCAGGCAGTTTTTATCTTTGGACAGCGAATTCAGAAGTATTTTTAGCGGACTGCAACTTTTACATTTCAGCGGAAGCGGACTCGCAAATTCCCCATGAAATACTCCGGCAGCGTTAGCCACCGGAGAGGGAATTATTTCAGCGAACCTTTAAGGAACTGTTGCAGACGAGGACTTTGCGGGTTACCGAATAACTGTTCTGGCGCGCCCTCTTCCTCTATTTTCCCCTGATGGAGAAAAATGACGTGAGTAGAAACATGGCGAGCAAAGCCCATTTCGTGAGTCACCACCACCATGGTTTTTCCCTCTTCTGCCAGTTGCTGCATAATACGCAGCACTTCGCCTACCAGTTCAGGATCGAGCGCCGAGGTAGGTTCATCAAACAGTAAAACTTCCGGTTCCATCGCCAGCGCCCGCGCGATGGAAACACGCTGTTGCTGACCACCGGACAGATGCACCGGGTATTTCCCCTGCGCACGTTCGTCTATCCCGACTTTCGCCAGATACTTCACCGCCCGCTCGCGCGCTTCCTGCTTGCTCAGGCCTAACACCTGAATCGGCGCTTCCATGACGTTTTCCAGCACCGTCATATGGCTCCAGAGATTGAAGTGCTGGAATACCATCGTCAGGCGTGTGCGCAGTAAGCGCAGCTGATTTTTATCGGCGACTTTGAGTTGACCGTCTTTATCGCGCACCAGATTGATCGTCTGGCCGTTAACGACGATCGATCCTTCGCTCGGTTTTTCGAGGAAGTTAATGCAGCGCAGAAAGGTACTTTTCCCCGATCCCGACGAACCGATGATACTTATGACATCACCGGCATTCGCTTGCAGTGAGACCCCTTTCAGCACTTCGTGTTCGCCGTAGCGTTTGTGCAAATCGATAACGTTTAATTTATTCTCGGACATCGTATTCTCAGTGCGTTGAAGAAGGTTTCACATGCTGCAACCAGCGTTTTTCCGCTTTGCGGAACAGACTGATCAGGACATAAGAGATGATTAAATAGAGCACCGCGGCGATACCGAAAGCGGTAAAAGGTTGATACGTGGCGGCGTTAATATCACGGGCTATTTTCAGCAGATCCGGCACCGTGGCCGTAAACGCCAGCGCAGTAGAGTGCAGCATCAGGATTACTTCATTACTGTAGGCCGGTAACGCAATACGCAGCGCTGAAGGCAAAATAATGCAGCGATACATTTTAAAGGTCGAAAAGCCATAGGCTCTGGCGGCTTCAATTTCTCCGTGCGGTACCGAACGGATTGCTCCGGCAAAAATCTCGGTGGTGTAAGCACAGGTGTTAAGCGTCAGCGCCAGCACAGTACAATTCAGGCCACTGCGGAAAAAGGCGTTAAGGAACTCGGTACCCTTAACAATCTCCAGCGTGTACATGCCGGAATAGAACACCAGCAATTGAACATACAGCGGTGTACCGCGAAAAATATAAGTAAATAACCAGATTGGAAACTGGATGTATTTATTGCTGGAGACGCGACCAATCGCCAGAAACAGCGCCAGAACTCCACCTATCACAACCGACAAAATCAGCAACCAAAGGGTAATCGCCACACCGGTAAAGCGATAACCGTCGGTCCACAACAGCGGTTTCCAGTATTCATGTAAGATTTCGATCACAGGTCAGCCCTCTTCACACCCACGGAGTAGCGGCGCTCAAGGAACAGCAGCACACCATTGGAAACGGTGGTGAAAACCAGATAAATCACGCCACAGACGATGGCGAAATAGAACGGTTCCCAGGTACTTTTGCCTGCCAGTTGCGTGGCTTTGACCACATCTTCCAGGCCGAGTAACGAAACCAAAGCGGTAGATTTGAGAATCACCTGCCAGTTGTTGCCAATGCCTGGCAGGGCGTAACGCATCATCGCCGGAAACATGATCCGCCGAAACACTTGCCCACGAGTAAAACCGAACGCCGTCGCCGCCTCTATATGCCCTTTCGGCACAGCCATAAACGCGCCACGGAACGTTTCGGTAAAATAAGCACCGTAGATAAAACCGAGAGTAATAATACCAGCGACCATCGGATCGATATCAATCTGCCCGACGCCCATCGCCTCCGTCACCGTGTTTAGTGCAATCTGCAAACCGTAGAAAATCAGCAGCATCAACACCAAGTCCGGCACGCCACGAATCAGCGTGGTGTAGCCTTCGAAAATAAGGCCCGAAAGCCGATTTTGCGAGAGCTTACCGCCAGCGCCAATTAAACCGATGATTACAGCGAGCACTACAGAGCTGATAGCCAGCTCCAGCGTGACGAGCGCACCCTGTAAAATAACACCTGAAAACCCATACAACATGCTGCCTGTCCTGTCGTGTGTGGTGAATTACCGCCTCTTGTCTCCCTCCGGTTACCCGAAGGGAGCGGGCTTTCTTTCACCGATGGCGATTAACCACCATAAACATCAAAATCGAAGTACTTTTTCGCTAATTTCTCGTAAGTACCGTCAGCGCGCATTTCGGCAAAGGCTTTGTTCAGTGCCTCGCGCAATTCGTTATCTTCTTTACGCAGACCCATGCCGGTCCCTACGCCAAACAGTTTTTCATCTTTAACAGACGGGCCACCGAATTTGTAATCTTTACCAACGGGTTGTTTGAGGAAACCTTCGCTGGCGGCGACCTCATCCTGGAATGCGGCATCAATACGTCCGGCAGTCAGGTCAGAATAAATGTTGTCCTGCCCCTGATAAGAGACGATTTCAATGCCTTTTGGTGCCCAGTGTTCGTTACCGAACGTCTCCTGGGTGGTGCCCTGCAATACGCCTACGCGCTTGCCTTTCAGCGACTCGACTGTCGGCTGAATATCGGAATTTTTCGCCACTACCAGACGAGAGTCGGCAGCGTACAGTTTGTCGGTGAAGGCAATTTCCTGCTGACGTTTTTCCGTAATGGAAAGCGATGACATGATGGCGTCAATCTTCTTCGCTTTTAAGGACGGGATTAACGCATCCAGCGGGTTTTCGACAAACGTACATTGCGTATTGATGCGTTTGCACAATTCCTTCGCCAGATCGATATCGAAGCCAACCAGTTCACCTTGTGAATTTTTTGATTCAAATGGCGCATAGGTCGGATCGGTACCGATGCGGATGTTTTGCGGAATCGCAGCAAACGCCGCCGTTGCGCTGGAGAAGGCCAGAACCAGAGAGAGCGATAGCACCAGTTTTTTCATAATGTCCTCAACTGACAGTCTTTTTATAGGGAATATTTACAGGTTTGTTACACTTATCGTGCCATAAAATTGACCATCAAGGCAAAATATCCCGCCCCGTTAGACGTATTATTTTTCATTAAAAATGCTTAAGTATGCATTTTAATGCACCACGATAGTGCAACAAACCTGGCGTGCACCATGATCATTCCATCAGGTACAGCTTCCCTGCGACGTATCAGTCACCGTAGACATTAAAGTCGAAATACTTTTTCGCCATCTTGTCGTAGGTGCCGTCCTGACGCAGCTCGCCAAGCGCCTTATTAAACGCAGCCGTCAGTTCAGCATCATCTTTACGTAGCCCGACACCGGTGCCGTCACCGAAGTATTTTTTGTCTTTCACTGAAGGGCCTGCAAAAGCGAAATCTTTACCGGCAGGTTGCTTGAGGAAACCTTCGCTGGCAGCAACCTCATCTTGCAGAGCGGCATCCAGGCGTCCTGCAGCCAGATCGGAATAGACCAAATCCTGGTTAGCATAGGCCACCACATCGACACCCTTACTGCGCCAGTTATCATTGGCATACGCTTCCTGGGTTGATCCCTGCAGCACACCCACATGTTTACCTTTCAGTGAATCCAGCGTTGGCTGAATCGGTGAACCTTTGGCAGCAATCAGACGAGAGTCTGCGGCGTACAGTTTGTCGGAGAAGGCAATCTCCTGCTGACGTTTATCGGTAATGGAAAGCGACGAAATAATGGCGTCGATCTTTTTCGCTTTCAGTGAGGGGATCAGCGCGTCAAAGTCACTGGCAACCCAGGTACATTTCACCTGCATCCGTTTGCACATCTCGTTACCGAGATCGATATCAAAGCCAACAAAGTCACCTTTGGCATCTTTCGATGAGAACGGTGCATAGGTGGTATCCGTTCCGATACGTACCGTCTCCGGCAGCGCCGCGTAGCTGGAAGCTGCTGCGGAAATCCCGACTAACAAAGACAGAGCGAGAATCGACTTCTTCATACATAACCCTCAAGTGAAATGGCTTTTTTATGTTGTGTATTGTGTTGTGTGTTTGCAGGCTCGTTCATGCAGGTCTTATGCCATCTTGACGACAACAGTAACATTCAACGTTAAATATGTTAACAAGACGTTGCATTATTGTCCTGAAGTTGAAGATAGCAGGTATAGCGGTTGAATCGCAGCGTTTCGATTGAATGGCAGAAACAAAATGTTGAGGATTTGATCGCGGTTGCAAAATTGCCCTGAAACAGGGCAACAGTGGAGTTATGCGCCCTGCCAGCGGGCAAAGAGATCTTCGGGTAGATTTATCGCAAACTGGTCAAGAACACGGTTAACCGTCTGATTTATAACATCATCAAGGGATTGCGGGCGATGATAAAATGCCGGAACGGGAGGCATAATTACCGCACCGATTTCCGCCGCCTGAGTCATTAAACGCAGGTGGCCTAAGTGCAGCGGTGTTTCACGCACGCAGAGCACCAGCGGGCGACGCTCTTTCAGCACCACATCTGCCGCACGGGTCAGTAAGCCATCCGTATAGCTATGCACAATGCCGGACAGGGTTTTGATTGAACAGGGTAAAATCACCATCCCCAACGTCTGGAAAGAACCAGAAGAGATGCTGGCGGCAATATCGCGCGCATCGTGCGTGACATCGGCTAATGCCTGCACATCACGCAGGGAGAAATCCGTTTCAAGGGATAAGGTCTGGCGCGCCGCCTGGCTCATTACCAGATGCGTTTCAACATCTGCGACATCACGCAGAACCTGTAATAAACGCACGCCATAAATCGCGCCGCTGGCACCGCTGATGCCTACAATGAGTCGTTTCATAAATAGTTGCCCTGTCAGACTTGCAGGCAGACTTTGCAGGATTTCGGCGGGAGTTGCAAGTCAGGGTGCCAGACCGGCACCCTGAGCGAAGGCATCATCCTTCGTTATGCATTTCGAGATTTTCCACTTCGTTCTGACGTTGCACTGCTTTGGCGTCGTCATTACGTAAAGTATCGAGAAAATCGAGGTAGCCCTGATCAACATCTTTGGTGACGTAGACGCCGTTGAACACCGAGCATTCAAACTGCTGGATATCCGGGTTTTCAGCGCGAACGGCTTCGATCAAATCGTTGAGGTCCTGGAAAATCAACCCGTCAGCACCGATGATCTGGCGAATTTCATCTACTTCGCGACCGTGAGCGATCAGTTCCGTGGCGCTCGGCATATCGATACCGTAAACGTTCGGGAAGCGAATTTCCGGTGCCGCTGAGGCGAGATACACTTTCTTCGCTCCGGCTTCGCGTGCCATCTCGATAATCTGCTCAGAAGTGGTGCCACGGACGATGGAGTCATCGACCAGCAGGACGTTTTTATCACGGAATTCAGCGCGGTTGGCGTTCAGTTTACGGCGCACGGACTTACGACGCAGCTGCTGACCCGGCATGATAAACGTGCGACCAACGTAGCGGTTTTTCACAAAGCCCTGACGATACGGTTTACCCAGAATACGGGCGATTTCCAGCGCGATATCACACGAGGTTTCCGGAATGGGGATCACCACGTCGATATCCAGATCTTCCCATTCACGAGCAATTTTCTCGCCCAGCTTGGTGCCCATATTCACACGTGCGCTGTAAACGGAAATTTTGTCGATGAACGAGTCCGGACGGGCAAAGTAAACATACTCGAACAGGCACGGATTGCTGACCGGGTTGTCAGCGCACTGACGGGTAAACAGCTGCCCTTCTTCAGTGATGTAAATCGCCTCGCCTGGGGCGACATCACGCAGGAACTCAAAGCCCAGGGTATCGAGCGCAACGCTTTCGGAAGCGACCATATATTCTGTGCGATTGTCGTCGATATCACGTTTCCCCAGTACCAGCGGACGAATACCGTTAGGATCGCGGAAAGCCACCATACCGTGGCCGATAATCATCGCCACACAGGCATACGCGCCGCGGATTAAGCGGTTTGTAGCGGCGATGGCGGCGAAGATGTTGTCGGCTTCCAGCGGGTAGTGGCGGAAGTTGTCCAGCTCGCTGGCGAAGATATTAAGCAGAATTTCCGAGTCGGAAGTGGTGTTGATGTGGCGGCGTTTTTCTTCAAACAGTTTTTTACGCAACTCATGAGCGTTGGTCAGATTGCCGTTGTGGGCAAGCGTGATGCCATACGGGGAGTTAACGTAAAACGGCTGCGCTTCAGAGGCGCTGGAGCTACCAGCCGTGGGGTAACGCACATGACCAATGCCCATATTGCCCTGCAAACGCTGCATATGGCGAGCTTCGAAGACATCGCTCACCAGCCCGTTCGCTTTACGCAAACGGAAGCAGTTATTGGCATCAATGGTGATGATGCCGGCGGCATCCTGACCGCGATGCTGAAGCACCGTTAAGGCATCATAAATCGACTGGTTAACCGGCATAACACCGGCGATACCGACAATACCGCACATACGTCTTTTTCCTCGTTAAGCCACATCTCAGAGCACTTACGCTCTGGGCAAGAAACTTGACGAGCTTTGCAGATAATCAAAAAACCATCTGATGATAAAACTGAACTGCGGGATCAGCTGTGATTTGCTCCAGTCTTCGCTTTTCGACACCCCGGTAAAGGAGTCGAGAAAGAAGAGAATGGCAGCAACAATCAACACACCGCGCAACGCACCGAAACAGACGCCCAGCACCCGGTCGGTGCCCGTCAGGTGGGTTTTCTCAACCAACTGACCTATCACGAAGTTCACGATAGCGCCAACGATCAGTGTCGCGATAAACAGTACCGCGATGGCAATCCCATTTCGAACCAGTTCGTCTTCAAAGCCCGTAAACCAGACTGACAGGTAAGTGTAGTAATGACTGGCGACAAAGAAAGCACAACCCCATGTCACCAGCGATAACGTTTCACGAACAAAGCCGCGGATCAGGCTAACCAGAGAGGAAAAAGCAATCACCGCGATTATGGCGTAATCAATCCAGACCATATGTGTCCCACGATTTTACGCCCTGTCATCCTGTTCGGGGCGCATTCTAACAGAAAAAGAAAACGTTTGCGTAGGGATTTCCTTCCCGCGCATCAATAAAAATGGCGCTGAAAATATATTCAACGCCATCGACTTTTCATGCCTTTGCGGCATCGGGCAATCATTGTCGGATGCGGCGTGAACGCCTTATCCGACCTACGGTTCTACTCCTGCACAGGCCTGATAAGACGCGCCAGCGTCGCATCAGGCAACTGCTGTCGGATGCGGCGTGAACGCCTTATCCGACCTACGGTTCTACTCCTGCACAGACCTCGTCGCATCAGGCAAAACCGTATTAATTCGGTGTATAGCCCATCACCACGCCACTTAAGCCAGAAAGCTGCTTGAGTTCACCCAGCGAACCTTTCAGCTTATCTTTCGAGGCATCTGGCCCAACCAGAATACGGGTAATTTTACCCTGCACCGGCGTGGATGGCGACGTATAAACCCGATAACCGGCACCGCGCAGCTTACCGACAATCTCATTCACTTTATCGGCATTTTTCAGCGCGCCCAGCTGGACGACATACGCTTTACCCGTCGGGGCGGCTTTTTCTTCCACGACCGGCTTCGGTTCTGGCTTCGGCGCAGGTGCTGCTTCAACCTTCGGTTTAGGCGGTTCCACCGGTTTCGGCTTCGGTGGAGCGACCGGTGCAGGTTCCGGTTCAAACTCGGTGTTATTGGCTGCAATAGTGGCCGGATCGAGCGACGGCGCGGCGGCATCACCTGCCCGCACCTCTTCCGCTGCGCCTTCCGGCGGCTGCGTCGGCAGCGCCTGGGTGGCGGCTGGCATCATATCAGGCTCATCGCGATCGCCCGCTTTTGGCACCAGCGGGATAGCCGCGAACTCATCCTGATAATGTTTTTTCTGCCCGTCCAGCAACCCTGGAAGTACAATCACCCCCAGCGCCACCAGCACGATCGTACCCACTAACCGATTCTGAAACTTACTTGCCACCGCTTCTCCTCGCGTCAATCACTTCCATGACATGTGCGACCGTGTGGAACGAACCACACACCAGCACGGTATCTTCCGCTTTAGCGTCCGCCATTGCGGCATCCCATGCCTGCGCCACGCTATCAAATGATTTGCCGTTACCCAAATGCTCAAGCAGTTGTTCTGCCGTGGCACCGCGCGGCCCTTCCAGTGGCGCACAATACCAGTCATCAACCACGCTTTTCAACCAGGCCAGAGTTCCGGCAATATCTTTATCATGTAGCATACCGATAACCGCCAGCACGCGCCCGTTTTTCGGTAGCGCTTTCATACGCCCGGTGAGATATTCCGCCGCATGTGGATTATGCGCGACATCAAAAATAACGCGTGGCGACTCGCTCACAATCTGGAAACGTCCCGGCAAAATTGCGCTGGCAATCCCGTCGCGAATGGCATTTTCACTGACCTCCAGCCCGCTGGCACGCAGTGCCGCCAGCGCCGTTGCGGCATTCGGTTGCGGGACAAGCGGCAACGGCAGATTTTCCAGCGTGCCGTGAGCATCGCTAAACGTCCAGTCATGATCGCTGACGGAATAGTTCCACTCAACGCCCCGACGTTGTAACAGTGCACCTTTTTCCTGCGCCACATCAGCAATGGTAGAAGGCATTTCCGGCTCTCCGACAATTGCCGGTTTTTCATTGCGGAAAATCCCTGCTTTCTCACGACCAATGCTTTCGCGATCTGGCCCCAACCAGTCGGTATGATCCAGCGCAATGCTGGTCACCACCGCAACATCAGCATCGACAATATTGGTTGCATCCAGACGTCCGCCCAGCCCTACTTCCAGAATCACCACGTCAAGTTGTGCCTGTTTGAACAGCCACAACGCCGACAGCGTACCGTACTCGAAATAGGTCAGGGAAATATCACCGCGTGCCGATTCAATCTCCGCAAAAGAGGCTGTGTGGGCCGATTCCGGCAATTCCTGGCCCTGCACACGTACGCGCTCGGTATAACGCACCAGATGCGGCGAACTGTAGACGCCCACTCTGTACCCTGCCGCCATCAGAATCGACTCCAGCGTACGGCAGGTGGTGCCTTTGCCATTCGTACCCGCAACGGTAAACACAAATGGCGCTGGTTTCAGAACGCCAAGACGTGCCGCGACCTGGCTTACGCGCTCAAGGCCAAGATCGATAGTTTTACTGTGCAGGTTTTCCAGATAAGAAAGCCACGAAGCCAGAGGCGACGCGGCTTGAGGAGTGCGTTTGATAATCATGGTATCCGCTGATTCGTTACGGTGAGAATAGCAAAAGGGCAGAGCCAGTGGCCCTGCCCTTATCAGTTATCAGGCCTCAGGTTCCTGATCCGGTACCGGTGGCACCACTACGCCTTCACGCGGCGCTTCAGGATTCGGCGCTGGCAAATTCATCAACTTCGCCAGAATACTCGCCAGTTTCAGGCGCATTTCCGGACGACGGACGATCATGTCAATCGCACCTTTCTCGATCAGGAATTCACTGCGCTGGAATCCTGGCGGCAGTTTTTCGCGAACGGTTTGTTCGATAACACGCGGACCGGCAAAGCCGATTAACGCTTTCGGTTCAGCAATATTGAGATCGCCCAGCATGGCGAAACTTGCAGAAACACCGCCCATGGTCGGGTCGGTCAGCACGGAGATGTACGGCAAGCCGCGCTCCTGCATTTTTGCCAGTGCCGCAGAGGTTTTCGCCATCTGCATCAGCGACATCAGTGCTTCCTGCATACGTGCGCCACCAGAGGCGGAGAAGCAGATCAGCGGGCAGTTATCTTCCAGCGCCTGCTCAACGGCACGTACGAAACGTGCACCTACCACAGACCCCATGGAACCGCCCATAAAGGCGAACTCGAATGCCGCAGCGACAACCGGCATTCCATACAGGGTGCCTTTCATCACCACCAGCGCATCTTTTTCGCCGGTTTCTTTCTGCGCAGATGCCAGACGGTCTTTATACTTCTTGGAGTCACGAAACTTCAGCACATCTTTCGGCTCAAGCTCGCTACCCAGCTCCACAAGGCTTCCTTCATCTAACAGGCTATGCAGGCGATTACGCGCTGTCATACGCATGTGATGGTCACACTTCGGACAGACCTCAAGATTACGTTCCAGCTCAGCGCGGTATAATACCTGACCGCAGCTATCACACTTAGTCCACACACCTTCAGGAATGCTCGCCTTGCGGGTGGGAGTAATGTTGCTTTTAATTCGTTCAATCCAGCTCATTAGGGACCTTTCTGTCTGAACCTGGTTCGATGCCAGTTTTATCTTTGGGGACGCATAATGCCATTTTTGCCCCCAACAGACCATGAATGTTGCACATTAAAACATAACAGCCCGAAACTTTGGATAAAAAAGTGGTCGAACCGCGGAGTTACTTTTTATTTTGCGGCGCGTGCCGCAGCGCGTTTGTGACGGATAATTTCGATAACGCCCGGCAAAATGGAAACCACAATAATCCCGACGATCAGCAGCTTAAGGTTATCCTGAACCATCGGAATTGTACCGAAGAAATAGCCTGCGTAGGTAAAAAGCAGTACCCACAACAGTGCGCCGATCACGTTATAGGCAGCGAAATGACGGTACGACATGTGGCCCATCCCTGCGACAAAGGGGGCAAACGTTCTGACGATTGGCACAAAACGGGCGAGAATAATGGTTTTGCCGCCGTGTTTTTCATAAAACTGATGAGTTTTGTCGAGATAGCTACGACGAAAAATTTTCGAGTTCGGATTACTGAATAATTTCTCACCGAACAACCGTCCTATGGTGTAGTTGACCGCATCACCAACAATCGCGGCAATTAACATCAGTACCACCATCATATGAACATTGAGATCGTTGGTTTCAAGCGAGGCCAGTGCCCCTGCAACAAACAGCAGCGAATCTCCCGGTAAGAACGGCGTTACCACCAGACCGGTTTCACAGAACAAAATCAAAAACAGGATGGCATAAACCCAGACGCCGTACTCTGCGACCAGTTCTGCCAGATGCACGTCAATGTGCAGGATAAAATCGATGAGGAAATAAATCAGGTCCATATTTGCCTATGCCTTGTACTCGTTATCTCTCAGGCCGTAACTACGTTGGCTACAGCCTGAAATTTTCCGAGCTTTATTCTCGTTAGTCCGCCAGAAATAGCGGGCCCATTGGCGGTTTTGGAAGATCAAACCGGTCAGGGTAATCCACCGCAACCAGATACAGCCCTTCCGCTTTTGCCGTTGCTGCCGCCAGCGTTCTGTCCTTTGCTGCCAGCAGTTCTGCTATCCAGCTCTCCGGCTGGTTGTTGGCACCGACTTCCATCAGGCTGCCGACAATATTCCTCACCATATGATGTACAAAGGCATTTGCTTTGATATCTACCACCACATAAGGACCGTGACGCGTGACGTTAATATGCATAACATTGCGCCACGGGGTTCGGGACTGGCACTGCACCGCACGGAACGAGGTGAAATCATTCTCGCCCAGCAGGCATTGCGCGGCCCGATGCATCCGTTCAGCGTCCAGCGGTTCGTAAAAATGGGTTACCCCTTTACTCAGCACTGCCGGACGCAGCCGATGATTGTAGATGATGTAGCGATAACGGCGAGCCGTGGCGCTAAATCGGGCATGAAAATCATCAGGTACAGCTTTAACCCAACGCACGGCGATGTCACCAGGTAAATTCGCATTTACGCCCAACGTCCACGCAGCGTCTTTACGCTGCGCGGTAGTTTCGAAATGCACAACCTGCCCTGTACCGTGTACGCCTGCGTCGGTACGCCCGGCACAAAAGACGGTGATCGGTTCGTTCGCCACCTGAGAGAGTGCCTTTTCCAGTTTCTCCTGCACACTGCGTACTTCGTTCTGCCGTTGCCAGCCGTAATACTTACTGCCGTCGTACTCAATGCCCAGCGCAATTTTGTAAACTGGCGGTTGTTGCTGGTCGGACATTAGTACAGATACTCCTGCACCAGTTTCTCGGCGATTTTTACTGCCATCAGCGCGCCGCCAAAGCGAACATTATCGGCCACTGACCAGAACTGGACTTGCTCCGGCATACCGTAGTCATTGCGTACGCAGCCAACGGAAAGATGCGGCGTACCAGAAGCATCCCCCACCTGCGTCGGGAATTCGTTCTCTTCAGAGAGCACAATATCTTCGCCCTGGGCAAACGCATCACGCGCTTCTTCTGCCGCCAGCGGACGCAGAGCTTCAAAGTTGACCATCTGAGCATGACCGTAAAATACCGGTGCCTGAACAACACTTGCCGAAATCATCAGCCCTTCGTCTTGCAGAATTTTGCGTACTTCGTCAACGATACGACGTTCTTCACGCACGCTACCTTCGCTATCCGGCAGTAACGGCAGCATATTGAACGCCAGCTGACGACCGAAGAAATCTTCTTCGTCAATCGGAATACCGTTCAGCAGTTTCGCGCTCTGCCCTGCTAACGCATCGACCGCTTTTTTACCCTGGGCGGAGGCAGAAATCAGGCTGGTGACGCTGATACGTGACAAACCGCCCTGATCGATTAACGGTTTCAGTGCTGCCAACAGCTGGCTGGTCAGGCTGTCCGGTACGGCGATGACATTTCGGTTGCGGTAATCGGTCAGTACAAACGGGTTAACTTCCGGCACCACCAGCGGTACGTCAGGTTCGAGAGCAAACAATCCGCTGCTGTCGATCACCAGGCAACCTGAGTTGGTCGCTTCTTCAACCCAGGCAGCGGTAGCTTCTTTGCCTGCGACAAAAAACGCCAGTTGCGCCTGCGTCCAGTCGAATTCAGCGGCATCCTGCACGGTGATTGTCTTACCACCAAAGCGCAGTTGTTCGCCTGCGCTTTCGTTACGTGCCAGTGCATAAATTTCCCCAACCGGGAACTGACGTTCAGCCAGCGTTTCAAGCAGGGCTTCGCCCACAGCGCCAGTTGCGCCCAGGACGGCAATGTTCCAGCCTTCAGACATGGTGGTTTACTCCAGAAATAGCAAAGCTCTCTGCCAATGTTACAGCAGAGAGCATGAAGAAGAGATTAACGTGCCGGATGATGAACGGCGTTAAAACCCAGTTTACACAGCAATGATGCCGCACTGGCGTCATCACAAATCACATACAGAGATGACCATTCACGGCGCTCAAGATAGTTTTTGCGCAGTTTATCGAACTCACCCGGTATCCCGGCGACTTTACGCAGCGGTGCGTCATCGCGGCGCACATCATACACCAAATGCACCAGCCTTTTCAGCGTCGGTTGATCGAGCGGACCATGCAGTGTAATACGGCCAAACTCTGGCGCGGGTAGCAACGTATCAAGCGCAACGTGTTGCTCACGCCCAATAAACTTGCTATACGCTTCAAACACTTGCGTCGTGCCACGGGCTTTACCTTCGAGGGTGTAGCCCGCAATATGCGGCGTGCCGATATCCACTTTTTTCAGCAATTCTACGTTGAGTTCCGGTTCGCCTTCCCAGACATCCAGCACTACGCTTAACTTCTGACCTTCATTCAGACAGGTCAACAGGGCAGTATTATCGACGACTGCGCCACGGCAGGCGTTAATCAAGATCGCTCCCGGCTTCAGGTTACGAATCAGTTTTTCGTCCGCCAGATGCAGCGTTTTGTACGGTCCGTCTTTAAAGAGTGGCGTATGGAATGTCAGGATATCCGCATGCTGGACTAATTCATCCAGCGAACGGAAATCGCCCTCATCCCCACGATCGGCACGCGGCGGATCGCAAAGCAAGGTTTTGATCCCCAGCGCTTCCAGTCGCGCCTGTAAACGCCGACCAACGTTACCAACGCCCACGATCCCCACGGTACGCTCATGCAGTGAAAATCCATCGCGTTCAGCAAGCATCAGCAGTGAGGAGAAAACATATTCCACCACCGCAATCGCATTACAGCCAGGTGCTGCGGAAAAACCAATTCCCGCCTGCTTTAACCATGCTTCATCGACATGGTCGGTTCCCGCTGTGGCTGTGCCAACAAATTTAATGGGTTTTCCTGCCAGCAAAGATTCATTCACTTTCGTGACCGAACGCACCATCAGCGCATCCGCGTCTGCCAGTTGAGCTACTGGGATTGGACGCCCCGGAACCGCAGTCACCTCACCCAAACGGCTAAATAAGTCGCGGGCATAAGGCATATTTTCATCAACAAGGATTTTTAACCCTTTTTCAGTCTCTGACAATCTAAGGCTCCTTTATTAACAAACGCCCATTTGCAAACTGCTGTTTAATCTGAAAAAACATTCATAATCATACAGATAACAACATAACCATTTAGACGGGCAATACTGAAAAATTGTTATTCAGTATCACCCTTTAAGCCGTTTCAGGCTATATAAAATTAATCCCCCGTGGACACTGCGTGGACACTCACGCCACCTTTCAGCGGATTAAGGGCCACCGCATCCTGCAGGTAATCCGGTGCAAAATGTGCATATGCCATTGTTTGCTGAATGGTTGCGTGGCCAAGAATCTTCTGAAGCGCAATAATGTTTCCTCCGTTCATCACAAAATGGCTGGCGAACGTATGCCGCAGCACATGCGCAGCCTGGCCTTTTGGCAAATCGGGCTTAACCCTTTTCAGCGCCAGGCAGAATTCCCGGTACTTCACCTCAAACAAGTTGCCTGTTTCTCTGGTTCTGATCGCCTCACAAACCGCCTGTGAAATTGGCACCGTTCTCTTCCGGCCATTTTTGGTTTCAAGAAACGTTACACGGTTATGAACTATCTGTTCACCACGAAGCTTACAAGCTTCACTCCAGCGCGCCCCTGTGCTTAAACACAAAAGCGCAACACGCCAGTAGTCGCCCTCCAGTGTATCGAGCAATAGCGCCACTTCCTTCTGTGACAGGAACGCCATTTCTCGTGGAGATACATAAAGAATAGAAATTCCCCTTACTGGATGTTCTGCATCCCAAAGACCTATTTTTTTCAGCACGGTAAACATTCCGGATAACCGATTCATGTACCTGTTAGCAGATGACGGTTTCAATCCAGCAGCTATCTTTTGAGAACGCCACGCGATAATTTTCAGCTTATCAAGATCCACAGCCTGCATATCAGCGCCAAGCTCATTGATTATGTTGCACAGTTGTTTTCGGTCTTCTTCCGCCTTACGCCTGTGTTGACCGTGATACATCCACCACAACTCAAGCAAATCATTTAGCGTTCGGCGATCACGGTAGCCCTGTATATATTCCCGCTTTTCAGCGTTCGCCATGATGTAGCGTTCAGTGGCCACCGCTACCGATTTTTTGTCAAATACCTTACGCACGCGCTTTCCCTTGCGTCCGTTCGGCCTGATGTCCAGCAAATAACGACCATCTTCGAGCTTCTTAATTGACATTGCGAAGCCCTCCAATGAACCGCCCTACAATTTCTCCAGCCTCTTTCCAGCAATAATCAGACCAGACAAAGAGCAGGTCTAACCAGTTTTCTGGCCTTAGCGGGGTGATTTTTGGTTTGTTTCGGTTGAAACCTGATCGCCCTCCGAATCGAAGAAGCCATCAAGAGAGAGAGGCGGAGCAATCTGCCCCGTCGCAGCATTAGTTTGATTAAACATCACCCAATCCGAATACTTCCGAAAACGAGGATGATTCAAAATCAGGAGTAACGTTTCTCCAGGTATCATTCTTCCCAATATTTCATAATTTTTGAGATTGTATTGAGATACCCCTGTCACCTCCTCCATCTCTCTACGTGACAATCCCTCTGCCTCTCGAATCAGGCGAAGTTTTTCTCCAAGGCTTGATTTATGGATCATATGTGATCTAAACTCCATGCTATTGGGTTACATGTGATACAAAACATTCAAATAGCCAAAATAAGCCTATATAAGCCATTTTGGGCCATTTGGACGAATTAAGGAGATTACCACAATGAGCGAATCAGAGCTTGAGGGGTTCATTCAGGTAGCACCATATCCACTTGAAGCGGTGCCATATCAACTATTTGCCAAGATGATTGGTCGCAAAGAATCAACCGTCAGAACCATGATTGACGCTGCAAAGTTACCAACGATTGACTTTGTAAAACCAGGTTCAGTGAAGACGCGAGCATCAGAAAACTGGGTATATCTGCCAGCATTTAACGCAGGTATGCGCAAAGCGTTTTTTGATCAGCCGAAAGAACGCCGCGATGCATGGTTGTTGTGGCTGGGGCTTTAATCATAAATGACCAGCAATATCACCAGCGCCATTTTGGACCTTGTATTCCTAGAAGTGGGTGTAATAGCGATTTATCTGCTTAGCAAGCTAACAGGACAAAAAGAACGCTTTATTGTTCTCAACGTTCATTACCTCGCCGCTTATGCCAGAGGTCTTTTTCCGATCACCATTGGTGCGGTGCTCATGGCGTTTGTTATTTGGCTCATCGGGTAGAGGCACGAAAAATGAATAAGCAACAGCGAAATGGCAAGCCCCATAACACGGGACTTCGTCGCAATTACTTTGAAAATGGGCGTTATGCCGGGGAAGTAAATAGGTACGGAGTTTTTGACATGAAGCAACAGTGCAATTCTTCACAGCAGCGCTTCCGCAACGGTGCGGAACGCCATGCTAACCGTTTCGCTACCAGTGCATCACGCAGCAGCTCTCGCTACAGCCTGAGCGAAACGCATGCAACACCAGACGGACACGCTGTAAAACAAATCGGCGAGCACACCTGGCTGATTGAGAAAGCAGGAATCGTGGTTCACAGATGCCCACGCAATCCGTTTACCGGAAACCGCATTTTTGCTCTGAGCAACGGCGACAATCACTTCGGACAGGATTTCACATTATACGAAGCACTTCGCACGGTTGATCGTCTGCTTCGCGGGCAAAGTTTTATTAAACAGGCTGATTTATAACAGGTGCTTTATGACCAAAGAGCATGCACAAGGTGTATTTATCCGTTTTATTGATTTTCGCGGTGAACTGTTATTACGCGCATCCGCTATTGATGGAGTGGCTCCGGCGGGTAAAAACGGAGCCGACGAAGCCACTTACGTTTATCTGAACGGCACGCGACTGCTTGTGGAACTTCCGTACCAGACCGTACGAGAAATCATTAGTGAAGCTGAAAAGGCACGCCTGGCTAATGGCGATGAACCCTATATCGAAATTATTTGTATGGATTCAGAAACTGAAATTCAGAAAGCAGATTAAAGGGCGTTGCGATGGGCAAAGAATATAAAACTCTCATTAACAAAGCACTTGAGCGTTTTTATTTTCGCTTAAGTGCATCAGGCGCTCATGCTGAACGTGCAGCCCGTGACTCATTGACCAGGGCAATCCAGAGTCTGTATGACGTGGCTTTTTACGCTGATGATCTGGATGCACTTAACGAACTTTCCGAGCTGATCTGTGCCGCAGAATGCGGGGAACATATTGAACCGTATAAGCTGGGGAATATTGCATGAGTATATTTATCTCATGGCTTGTTCTGATTATTTCGGTGGCCTGCGCCATTGGGATTATGCGAATTATTCATTCAGTAAAAAAGATTGAACGCTTTTTCACTGGTGAATAACGATACAAATAAAGCATCAAATTAAATAAGAAAACGTGAAAACCTTCCGTATTAACGGAGGTATTCGCACACGCAAATAACGGAGATACAAAAATGCACGCAAAAGAAGAAGGTATCATCAGAGCACTGAAAGAAATTTCAAAGACAGAAAACGAAGTAGCGAAAAAAGCCGTGGCAAATGCACATATGGACGTCGCAACCCACACACTGATAGTCGCAAGAGTCACGGCAGAAGCAGCCGAAATTATCGCAAAACAGGATGCTGAACTGGCGGTTCTCAGAACACAACCAGTCACCGGACTGGATTTGTCTAACACCGGACGCCTTATTTACACAATTGGCTCGGAGCTACAGCGATACACCATTATCGCCGGATTACAGGATAAATACCTGATCACTCCTCACCCCATAAGGGAATCAGAAATTCTGACAAATCTCCGCCTGATAGAGCGCTCTCAAGTCGCATTCATTGATGACGCACAGCGCACCGTATTTAACGCATAGGGTTATTGGACAAAGGGGGCGCAGTGGCAATTAAGCGTTTTTCCGTCATTCGTTTCACCTCCAGAGGGCGTGAATACGAAGTTGACGAACGGCTGATTAAAACGATCGACCGTCACCGTTCGCAACCTGACGCGCATCACATTTATCTCACTGACGACACTTACTTCTGCGCCACCAACGTGGTGCAGGTGAATCTTATCAGACTGGTACAGGAGTCACGCAGATGACCATTCTGGACTACATCGCCGCCAATCCGGGTTGTAGCGGTGGAGAAATCGCCGCAGCACTGAATACCCCAACCACAGCCATTAATGCGGAATTACGCCGACTCTGGCGCAGCGGTTCAGTCATAAGAAAAGAGCGCAAAACAGGTGGTCGCTTTTCTTACCAGATAAACCCGATGCCGTTCGGGTGCGGCAATCCACTTACCAACATGTTTAACCAGCTACTGAAGGAAGCCAGAGCATGAGCACCATCAACCACCAGGAACTACGCGAACTGGCGACTGACCTGCAACGAATGGCAACGCATCAAAAATTACTGGCGTTTCGCGCAATGCTCTCGCCATCTGCCGTGCTGGCACTGCTGGATGAGCTGGAGCACGCCAGAACCATGGCTCCTGCCATTCGTCTGACGCTCCATCATGAAATCAAGGATTTCTGCGCGACGCTGGAGTCACCAGGTGAATCAGAAACGCCGGAAGCAATGCAGCAGGAGCTGCTGCAACGCATCGACAACGTTTTCGATTTTTTCCTTAACCAGTAAGGGAGTAAATCACAATGAAACTCAAACCAATGGGTACACCTGGTGTGGCTCCGGCACATGTAAAACCATGGACACAGCAGGAGGATGAACTTTTAGCCACGTTATACCACTCCCACACAGCGCCGGAGCTGACAAAGCACCTTCAGAGAACCGAGTCAGCAATACGAAGTCGCATCCGTCTTTTGCTCTCTCAGGGGGTTATTCACGCCAAACGCCCCCACCTGAGCACAAAAGAACTCAGCATGCTCATCAGGAATCGCCACACAAAAACTATCCGGGAACTAGCGAATGAGCTGGGGCGCTCGCCATCCACGGTGGAACTGAACCTGAGAAAAAGAGGGTATCGGTTCAGGAAATACGGGGAACTCCACCACAGAACCAGATACAGCGATCACCTGGTGGAGTTGGTAACTGAACTGCGTGATGAGAAGGGGATGACATTCAGCGAAATCAGGAAGCACATCCGGGACACAGCCGGGATATCCCTTAAAAGATGGGTTCCCGCCCGGCTTTACGCACGATATACCGCCGCTGACACCGTGCTTTGCGAACTGCTACCGGACTGAGTAACCACTATGCACACACAAAAAAACCGCTTGCCATGCCGCAATCAGTCAGGTTACATTTCCGCTGCACCTCATAAAACGGGTGCCGGGTTTCGCAGCCTGCTGACTACACAAGCGCACAACCGCGCCAGCGGTTTTTTTGTGCGTACTGTATTGCCACGTTTTTTTCGCGTCAGAATTATGGCGGGGCGTACGGGGCCGACTTCGGTCGGGCCGGGTTCTTGTGTAGCCGGTACTGCGAACCTCGTACGTCTCGCCACCCACAGTTTCGCAGCTCTGGATGGTGAGTTTTCGCAACTTACTACACAAGGGGCCACATCATGGCAAACCGCAAACAACACCGCGCTATCGCGGAACGTCGTCACATCCAGACTGAAATCGATCGCAGACTCACCCGCGCTGCACACATCGCCTTTATCATGCAATCCAACACATTGCACAGACTCAACAGCACTATTTCAGCCGACTACTGCGCCGCTGTATTCAGCTATCTGGCGGAAGACCTCCTGTCTCTTCAGGATCTCATCCAGCAGCAAAACAAACTCCATTAATTCCTGTTCCGGGCCCTTCCTGCACCTTGCGGCGGGAGGCCTTCGCACATCTGTAACCAGAGGATTGCCGCAATGATTCTCGCCAACGACTTTCTTGAATACCTGCTCAACACAGAGCGTGATCTTGCCGTTCGCGTGCGTGAACGTTATGACATGTACCTGAAATCCCTGCCTGTACCGCAGCTCGCTGACGGAAAGATTGTTATTGATGGTCGCTACATGATTGACAGCCACGAGGGAAATTACAGGCTTTACCGCATTGAAGGTGGCACCCCGTACGTTATTGGCATTTACCAGCGCCCATCCTCCGCAATCGTCGATGTGATTGCCGACAGCATCCGCATCACACATCGCCATGCCGACACAGAAGACACCGTGCTGGAAATTCAGCGGCTGGCTACAGTCTGCCGCGACACCCTGAATGGCATGACGAAGTAAATCACTATGACGGCAGAGTACATCAGGGACTGGCAACAACCGCGCCACGCAGTGGGGCGTGAAGGAACGGGGATCCCCGCTCCTGAATCCGCGCTTTCCTCCTGGCTGGGTGCCTACCGGGTAGAGAACGAGCGCCGCCAGGAAATGGCTGATGCGGCGTTCTCCGCCACGCCGCTGGGCAACCTGATTAATAAAAGCCTGGACGCACAGGAAAAACAGGACAAAACCATCACACTGGCAGGAGACGCCAGAAAACAGGCACGCGGCGCGGTGGATGAAGCCATGGCCTCGCTGCGCCTGCTGCCGTCCTATCTGCGCGATCCGCTTATTCGCCACCTCTCCTTCCTGCGCAAAAAACAGGAAGCTGATCGCCGGAAAGGCAAAAAGAGCTGGCAGGCGGAACGCTATGCACGCGGAACCCTGCGCAAAATATTCGAACGTCTGGATCGCACTGACGGACACTGGCTGACACCGGGTTATCGCTCCCTTGCCGGACGCGAACGCCTGGACGATTTGCTTTACCTGCCGCAGCTCAACAAACACCAGATACAGACGCTGGCCACCATGACGGCGGCGATGTTCAGCAGCACCTTCGAAAAACTCTGCGATGGCTTTGGTGCGACTGATGGCGAGCTGACCATGGATGTAACGCTGAAGGTGTATCAGATGCTGGCCCGCATGGCGTTACACCTGCACGCCATGCCTCCGCATTATGACGCACTGACAACAGACAAAGGCCGGAGGAACGAACCAGACACGGAGCTGCTGCCGGGCGCAATCCTTCGCCTGACCTGTACGGAATGGTGGAAACGCAAACTGTGGCTGTTACGTTGCGAGTGGAGAGAAGAACAACTCCGCGCCGCCTGTCTGGTTTCCAGAAAAACATCGCCCTATCTGAGCCAGGATGCGTTAAGCGAGTTTCGCGCACAGCGCGAGAAAACACGCGATTTCCTGAAAAGTTTCATGCTGGAAAACGAAGACGGGTTCACGATTGATCTTGAGACAGTGTATTACGCGGGAGTAAGTAACCCGGTTCACCGTAAGGCAGAAATGATGGCCACCATGAAGGGGCTGGAACTTCTGGCCGAAGCCCGTGGCGACAGAGCGGTGTTTCTGACTGTCACCTGCCCGTCAAAATACCACGCAACAACGGAGAACGGTCATCCGAATCCCAAATGGAACGGGGCCACTATGCGCGACTCCAGCGATTACCTGGTTAACTCGTTTTTTGCGGCGGTCCGCAAGAAACTGAACCGCGACGGCCTGCGCTGGTATGGCATCCGCACGGTGGAGCCTCACCATGACGGCACCGTGCACTGGCATATGATGGTCTTTGCTCATCCGGAAGAAATCGACACCATTGTGTCCCACACCCGCGATATTGCCATTCAGGAAGATCGTCACGAGCTGGGTGATGATATTACCCCACGCTTTAAGGCAGAGTACGTCGACGGCTCAAAAGGCACACCGACCAGCTACATCGCCACCTACATCGGAAAGAACCTGGACAGCCGCGCCGTGGATGGTATCGACCCGAAAACGGGCAAGCCACGCGTTGACCACGAAACCGGAAAATCAATGGCCGAGAGCGTGGAGCGCGCCATCGGCTGGGCGCGCCTTCACCGGGTCCGCCAGTTCCAGTTCTTTGGCATCCCCTCCCGTCAGGTGTGGCGTGAACTGCGCCGCCTTGCCAGCCAGATGGCACGCAACCCGGAAGGCCCGCAACAGCTGAAGGATGACGCAATGGATGCAGTGCTCGCTGCCGCTGATGCCGGGTGTTTTGCCTCCTACATTGAAAAACAGGGCGGCGTACTTGTTCCACGCAAAGACTACCTGATTCGCACCGCCTACGACCTCGCAGATGAGCTGAACGATTACGGCGAACAGAGCGTACAGATTTACGGGATCTGGTCACCACTCATCGGGGAGTCTTCCCGTGTGTGCACACATCCGGATAACTGGAAGCTGGTAAGACGTAAACCGGAAGCGGAAGACAGCGCCCGCGAAAATGGTTTTGACCTTCAGGGCGGCCCTGCCGCCCCTTGGACTCGTGGCAATAACTGTCCCCGTGTACAGGAAACAGGCAACAGCGGGACAGAACAGTCGAAAGAACGGCCAGCACCGTGGCCGCAGCTTCCTGACGGCGTTGAAGTGAACGAATGGATGCGCTCACTGAAACGGCACGAACGCCGGGCGCTGATGCGTTCGCTTCGTGACAAACAGGCAAAAAACAGCAGTGATGAAATGCAGAGCTGGACACAGAGCCGCAAACAGCAGCGGCCTTTGCCTGATAACCACGAATTACTCGCTAAAGAATGGCGGGAGTCTGCCGAATCTCTCGGCCTGCATATCGGTGAACAGCAGACGCAGCACCTGCTACGGGGCGGCAGCCTGTACGTTGACGGCAGCATCATTGCACCGCAGGGATATGAAATTGTACGCAAACCGGATACCCGCCCGGACAGCCGAATCACGCAGCTCTGGCAGCACCTGAGCCGTAATCACGGCGTAAGCAGCACGGAGATCCGCCATAACCCGGTCGCCAGCTATCTGGCACAGCTGGGGGCATCAGACCCCGAAGCCGCCGCACGCCTGGCATCCGCACTTCAGCAGGATCAGAACACCATGAAAACACCCGTTACCGTGCTTTCTGACATGCTGCGCGCCATCCGCGACGCAGAGCACGCACAGAGAATCAGTGAAACCACTGAACGCGCCAGCCGCAAAGCAGACCTGCTGCAGGGTGGCCTGACCAGTGGAAACAAAAAACAGACAGAAACGGGACTCACGAATCCCGTAAATGAGCAAAAAACGCGCAGCGATATATGAAGCGCGCAAAAAACAGGCAAAAACGGGATTTAAAAATCCCGTAAACGATTAATTAATCAACATAAGGAAAAGCGACATGAAAATTTGTATCGACGACGGCTCCACCAACATCAAGCTGGCATGGACTGAGAACGGCGAACGCCGCAACGCCATCAGCCCGAACAGCTTCAAGTCGGAATGGTCTGCGCCGTTCGGTGGCACGCAGCCCGCGAACTACATGCTTGATGGCGTGCGCTATGGTTTTGATCCGGTCAGCGATCGCTTTGTCCAGACGACCGACACGCAATACCAGTACAGTGATGTGAATGTCATTGCCATTCATCACGCGCTGGTCAAATCAGGCATCACGCCACAGGAGGTGGATGTGGTTGTCACCCTGCCACTGAGCGAGTATTTCGACACAAACGCACAGCCGGACATAGCCAACATCAACCGCAAAAAAGCGAACGTTATGCGCCCGGTGGAGTACCAGAACGGCGAAGCATTCACTATCCGTAACGTGCGGGTTATGCCTGAATCCATTCCGGCTGGCTTTAAGGCACTGGCTGACATGAGTCCGTTTGAATCCCTGCTGATTGTGGATTTGGGCGGAACCACGCTGGATGTGGCAAAGGTTCAGGGGCAGCTGGCAGGTATCAGCCAGGTGTTTTGCGATCCACACGTAGGCGTTTCCCTGATGGCTGATGCCGTGCTGTCGGTGATGGCCACTAACGGTATGCGTACCAGTCACCACATCGCCAATACCATTATTGAGCACCGTCACGATGAAGCCTGGCTGCGCCAGCACATTCACAATGACGCGCATTACAACAGCCTGATGGCGGTTATTCGTGAAAAGGAGGAGACACTGAAACAACGAGTGATCCGCGCGCTGGCGGGTTTTTCCGGTTACGGGCGGGTGATGGTTGTCGGTGGAGGGGCGGAGATTGTGGCACCCGCTATCCGCGAAGCCTGCGGAGTTAATGCGACTTTCATCACGGACGGGGTGCCACATTTTGCTCTGGTTAATGGGCTGTACGCAATGAACAAGGAGTAAACCAATGACGACACCAACCAGAAGAATAAGTTTCTATCTGAAGCCAGCTGCCGTCAAGAACGAAGGAGAAGCATGCGCCTGGCTGGACAGCCTTACACCAGAAGCCCGCAAAAGCGGCCAACGCGTGGCTTTTCTGGCCGGGCTGGCACTTCTGAAGACGAATCCGGCAGAGGCTTACCGACTGGCCGCATGGGCTGATGATGAGATGTTACCTGTGACACAAATCAGCTCAAAAAAGTTTGAAGCACAGTCTGCACCAGTGGCTAAGATAACCAGCCAGATGGCTGGGAATATCCGGGCGTTATTTCCTGAGTAAAAGCATCTGCGCGAAAAATGCTCACATTTATAGAAACAGTATCATTCCATTTGGCGCACTTACTTCAATAATCGATCTGTTAAACAAATAGATTGTCTATTATCTATCGATTAAAACGATCAATTATCTTGACAGTAATGTGCCTTTTTGTAAGATCGTTCGCATTGTGAGCGACAAGATAATTGCGCGGCATTGTCCATGCAAAACGCCCCAATAGCAGCAACTATTGGGGCGTAGAACTCGGTCGGACTCACTTAACCTGATATGCGTGCCTTCCGAAGTAAATCAAAATGTGCGTCGTATATTTTATTGCTTACACGCACCTCTGTAAAGGCACGCATATTTTTCCTATGAGGTAAATAAAGTGCGGGCTAAAACAGGTATTTGCAAGAACCCTCATCGTTATAACCCAACATTTCTGTCTCTCCCTGAATATCAAGGACAAGAAGGTCGGCACAAATGCGCTGCCTGTGCTTTTGAGCTAGGCATAAAAGATGCGCTTGAAGGACGCGCTATGGCTCAGAATGATTTAGTTTTAGCTAACATTCCGTTTAGCCAGGCTGGAACTGTAAGGCACAGAGATGCTTATGAAGCATATGTTCGTGGTTGGCGATTAATACACAGCAACAATTGATATTTTTGAAGCGCCGATAAGGCGCTTTTTTTTGTTTGCACGATAGTGCACAAGTTTGCACAATTTTTTTGAACGACTTTTTGTACTTCCGGCCCGCGTGGCGGCTGGATCCGTCAAGGATCCGTACGTGCACAAAAAACGCGTTTTTTCTACGCGCAGGTGACGGGGGAACAGCCCGCGTTTCAGGGGGTAAATAGCATTCCCTGAACGATGTCGCAGAGACACAACAGAATGGCCATATTTCTCACGCTGAGCATGAAAAAGGCGTGAGGGCTTTTGATTTGATGGGGTGAAAGGTAAGGCCGTCAAAATCGCACTGAGGCAGCGAGAACATACAGTCAACGTAGTGGGATTGCGTAAGAGTCTGACCGTCGATGGTGGCGATAAACTGGAAGGCGTCGTGAAATTATCTGATTGATACAGGAGCTGGAGAGCCGGGGCATAAATTTTTTATGCCCCGGCGAAGCAGCAGACAAGCGAAGCGCGTCAGTGATGCGGCACCTTGCCGACCACACTTCATAAGTGCAAAATACGAGCAAAGAAATCAATGGAGGCTGTTTTATGGTCATTAATTACAAGCAGTTACGAGAAAAACGAGATCAGGTAAAGGAGAGTTTTCGCCGCAATGAAGACCTGACCCCACTTGTACGAATTGCCCAGGGAATTGTTGATGCTTATGAAATCTCTCTGGAGCTGCCATCACAGACATGGACGGATAGCGACGGTAATCGCCAGCATTACGTTTCATGCGGACTGGAAACAACTGAAGGGTTTCGCAGAATGCCTTTATCTCAGATTCCTGCCGCTACCCCCAAAGCAAGGGGCGGCAATGATGAGCGAAAACTGATTTTCAGCATTGAGACAGTGGTTGACGACACACCTGGCGAAGTCGCCTTCGTGCATACTCCTCTTTCGATCGCAATGTATAACGATGAAATACAGGTTCGCGTTAATAATAATATCGTGCCACTTAAAGAAGGTAATTCACCATACACCACCGTTTGTGAAGCCATTCAATATTACGTTCTCTCTGAAATTGATAATCTCAAGCCTGACGGCACCCAGAAAATGGTTCAACTCTGGTAAAAAGGACAGCCCCAATCACGGGGCTGTTTTTTCATCAAGAAGAGCATAAGAGTTAAAACGGATCACCTCTTCGCCAAGCCAGTCATTGATGTGCTTCATGGCCTCCATAACGGGCATCAGCTCGTTAATTGCATAAACCCGCGCGGCCTTCTCCACATCACCAAACGCACTTTTTTCGCCCGGCATCGCCCCCATCAGTTGCGGTGGAACACGGTGCGCAGCCAGCACATCATCACGGGATGCCGCCTTAACATTCATGAACTCATCTTTTGCGGTGATCTGCTGGAACGGCAAAATTTGCACCCCCTCTTTGCCCCCGTTGGGCGCATGGATGAGCACGTTTTTAAACGCACCACCACCACGCGCACCCTGTAACGTTTCTTTCAGGGAGTCCATGCTTTCGCGGTTTACCTGCGCTGCACCGATATAGATGATGCACCCGGCGTGGGATCCATTGTCGTAATACAGTTTTCTGAACATGTCCGCCGAATGAGACAGGCTGGCCGAGAGTAATGCGCCAAGATATTCCGGCATGCCGTAAATTTCCTGGTTAATGTCCGGATTCATCAGGTGGCACACTTTGCCAGGGCGAAACTGAAACGCATCCTTGCCATCCTGAACATACCACCATGATTCAAGATCGCTTCCGCGTCGCATGTATTTCGCCAGGGCGTGCCGTAATTTAAGCGGTTCGCCGAGCATATTGCTTCGAAGCTCAAGAAATGCGTTACCGAACACAAACCAGTCCAGCGCCAGCGCCGAGAAATCCTGCCGGGAAAGCAGCGGGTGCGGAATATAGCAACCGAGCAATACATTGCGCTTAAAGTAAAGCGCAGACTGATGCCAGGACGTTTGCCGGGCAGCTCTTGCCAGACCGTACCAGTCCACCGGGGTTTCATACCACCGCCCGTTATCAGCACAGTACATATTGTCCAGCAAATCATGCCCGGTCAGGCGATAAGGACCATCAAATGTGAATGCACTGAGCGACGATTCTTTCCTGAGCGCATCAGCGAGATCAATGCGTGAACTCATACGCACTTTTTTATTTTTTCTGCTCATCAGAACTCCATAACCGTAAAACGCTCGTTTTCCCCTTCGCCGCCAATTGGTTCGTTAATGACAGCAAGCATGGTTGCCCACGCAAGGTCGCCGTGGCTGATCCCCCTCGCACGGTCCGTTTCGTAAGTGATAAAACCGCCCGGTGTTTTCACCTTACGCACGGCGTTAAAGGCCGCGACCAGCTCGCGTTCGGCGCGATCGTATTCCCACCGCCCGGCACGCATTATTTGCAGCATTTTCAGTACCAGCGACCGTTTTGATGACAGCGTGAAGGTGTACGGAATAGCAGCAGGGAAAAACCGTTTCACTATCTGATAAACAGCCTCCCCGTTCCCGCCCGTCACATCAATGCCGATGTGTTCCACGTTGTAGCGACACGTGAACTCTTCAATGACTCTGGCCTGTTCTTCAAACTCCAGCCCCTGAACGCGTCGCGTCTCCACCGTTCGAAAACGGCCACCAGGAACAGCCGGAGGAACCACCACGGACACAGCGCCGCTGTCGCCGTTGCCACTGCTGCCGTTTGCGTCATACCCAATCCATACCGGACGATTCCCCATCGGGCGGGGAGCAAAAGGTTTCCAGTCTTTCCAGTCGTCGTATCCGTCAACACCGCAGCCAATCAGGATATTCAGGTTAAATGCCGATTCCCCTTCGCGGACAAACTCACACATATAGAGATTGCGGAACTCGTCTTCGGTGTTTTCATCACGAATTTCGTCAATATCGGTGTGTTTCCAGCCGTGATTAACCACATCTTCCAGCGTGACAATTTGCCGCCACGTCCGGTCAGGGCAGATAAGCCCGTTATGCAGCGTTTTCCAGTCCACAGAAAAACGCTGGCGTTTATGCGTGGCCTTTTTCTCGTTCCAGCGGTCGCCGTTCCAGTAGGCGTATGCCTCGTGCGTTTCGGTGGATGGCGTGGAGAAGTAGGTGCGCCGCAGTCCGCTGAGGGTTGCCATAGCGCCAGCCACCTTGCGCAGTTCAGCAAAGCGACTGACCCAGAAAAATTCATCAAAATAAAAATTGCCCGTATAGGACTGTGCCGACGCAGCAGAAGTGCCGAGAAAATGCAGCTCTGCACCGTTGGAGAGGATGATTTTATCGCCCCCTTTCAGCTCCACATCAACTTCAGCCGCGGCCTTCTGAATAATGCTTTTGAACTGGAACGCCTGACGACGCGACGCAGACAAAAAAATCTGGTTACGCTGGTAAGGTTGCGCCACATCGTCACGCAGCGCCATCAGCAGAGCTTCCTGTGCAAAATACCAGGTCGCCCCAATCTGTCGGGATTTCAGGATCATCCTGTTACGTATCCCGGCTTCCTTGCAAAGTGTCAGGGAGTCAAACCAGCCCCGCTGATGCCACTCCAGCCTGCTGATGATTTTTTCCCGCAGTGCGGCAATCTGTTCCGGCGTGAAATGATTTTTGAGTTTTTTCGCCCGGCCTTTCTTTCCTGCGGCCATCACATCCGGCTGGCCATCATGCAGCTTTTTAAGCTGCCGGGTCAGCAGGTCTATTTCCTTAAAGTCACCGCCTGTTTTATTCTGTTTTTCAGTAAGCTGGATGAGGCGCGCATCGATGGACTGCGTGACACGCTGCACGGGTGGCGTTTCATCCCACTGGTCGCGTTTTTTCCACGCATAAACCGTGTTCGGGTTTATTCCCATCAGACGTGATATTTCTGCGGGCGGATAACCCTGCCAGTAAAGTTGCCGCGCACGCTGGCGCACAAAAGCGTCCTGAATCATTGCTCCCCCTGAGTAATTACAGGAAGATTACCCGCGCGCGAAACCGTTCTCCTTAACCCCCTGTTCTGGCCGTTTTCTTACAACAAAAGCCCTTTGTATCAGCCTGTTACGCTTTGCCATCATGACTGAAGAACCAGTCAGAGGGGCAAAAACTATGGCTAATGAAAAAAAGACATCCCGCAAAAAGTTTCGCGTGGCTGTCTCCGGATCAACTGTTGATGGCCGCGAAATCAGCCCGGTACATCTGCGTGAAGCCGCCGAGAACTTCAACCCGGATGTTTACGCTGCCCGCGTGAACGTTGAGCACTATCTCTCGCCATGCCCGTCAAGCGAATTTTCCGCAATGGGCGATGTCACCGCACTGAGTACGGAAGATATTACGGAAGGCCCGCTGGCCGGACGTACTGCGCTGTATGCAGAAATCGAACCGACCGAGCGCATGAAGCAGCTTGTCGCTGACGGCAAGAAAATCTATTCCAGTATCGAACTGCACCCGCAGTTCTCCGTTAACGGGCGCGCCTATCTGGTCGGGCTGGCGATGACCGACACCCCGGCAAGCCTGGGCACTGAGCGCCTGAAATTCACGGCACAGCAACGTCAGGCGGTGATGACGTTCAACAGTATCCAGGGTGAAGCACCGCTTATCTCCGAAGCCATCGAGTCTGAAATCATCGAAATGGCAGAACAACGCCAGGAAGAAGGCACCCAGTGGTTTAACCGCGTAATGGGGATTATTGGTCGTGGCCGCAAAGCGGATGACGCCAGTTTTTCCCGTATTCAGGAAGCGGTGGAAGGCGTCGCAACGTCACAGGCCGACATTATCGACCGTTTTAATGTGCTGGAAACCCGCCATCAGCAGGACCGCCAGAAAATCACGTCACTGACCACAGAGCTGACAGCACTGAAGGAAAAACTGCGCACGCAGGACGGCGATCCGCAGAACCGGTTCACCGCAACGGGCGCAGCCTCCGACCAGCTGGCTGACTTCTGATAAGACAAAGGAGCAAATTTTTTATGAATCTGGTGATGTCAGATATTACCCGCAACAAGCTGGGTTGCTATATGGCGCAGCAGGCGTCGCTTAACAATATCCCGGTTTCCGCACTGGTATCGCGATTTACCGTGGAACCCTCGGTACAGCAGCGTTTTGAAAACGCCTCAAAGGAAAGCACCGAATTTACAAAAAGAATTAACGTGATCGGCGTGACCGACCAGAAAGGCGAAAAAATCCTCCTGGATACCACCGGGCCGATTGCGCGCACGAATACCAGTTATGACGGCACAAAACGCCGTAACCCGAATAATGTGGTTGATCTTAAAAACCGCAAATACCAGTGCGAACAGGTGAACTACGACACGTTTATTTCATATCCGCAGCTTGATGCCTGGGCGGCACACCCTGATTTTCAGTCCCGCATCAGCGCACAGATTGCCCGACAGGTGGCACTTGACCGCATCATGATCGGTTTCAACGGCACGTCTCACGCGGATGAGTCCAACTTCAGCACCAACAAGTTGCTTCAGGACGTTAACGTGGGGTGGCTGGAGCACATCAGAACCGACGCCAGCGAACGCGTTATGAATGACGTGACGCTGACCTCCCGTAACATGGACAACACCGTGGCGCACGCGGGTAAGTATGCGAACGCTGATGCACTGGTACAGGACGCGCGCTCATCCCTGCTGGATGAATGGCACAAGGAAGCTGACGACCTCGTGGTGATTATGGGGCGCAACCTGTTTAACTCGCTGCGTCTGCCCGTGCTGAACAGCATCAGCGGCCAGAATCCTAATGCGGAATTACTCGCCGGGCAGCTCATTCTGTCATCGCGCACCATTGGCGGGCTGGGCGTGTTCCTTGCGCCGTTCTTCCCGGATGCAACGATGCTGATCACCTCGTTCAACAACCTGTCGATTTACTGGCAGAAAGGTTCAATGCGTCGTCTGATGAAAGACGAACCGGAATACAACCGCATCGCCACCTACCAGTCCATCAATGACGCTTATGTCGTTGAAGACTATGGCAAGTGCGCGATGGTCACTGGCCTGAAGTTCGCCGACAGCTAATCAACTCACGGCGGGCATCATGCCCGCCTGTAACGGAGAGAAAAAATGATTACTCCTGCACAGCAACACTGGCAGAACGTGATGGCACAGCGCGCAGGCCGGGCGAATGAAGGCGTGGACCATGCCGCGCGTACCGCGCATGAAGAGGTGCTGTATCGTCTGCGTCTGGCACAGGCCCGGCTTAAGGGCGTACAGGCCAGAAGCGCGAAAGCCGCCATCAAAAAAGAGTTGTTGCCGGATTTTTCCGGCTGGATTGAGGGAACGCTGGAGGCTGACGGCGGGCAGCAGGATGAAGTGATTGCCACGCTGATGGTGTGGGCGATTGACTGTGGCGATCTTCCGCTTGCGCTGCGTATCGGCGCGTATGTGGTCCATCACAACCTCATCATGCCGGATAACTTTGGCCGTACTGCTGCCACGGTACTGACCGAAGAAATCTGTAATCCGGTACTGACGCAGGCCGGGACGGATGCCGACGCGGATTTGTCCGCCTTTATCGAACCACTGGACACCCTCCGGGAGATTGTCACCGACCAGGACATGCCGGACGAAGTGCGCGCCAAATTATGCAAAGCGTGCGCCTTTGCCCGCCGTGGCCTGACCGATGCGGACAGCATGGCCTCATCACTGAAGCTGCTGCGCGAAGCGATGCACCTGAACCCGAACGCAGGTGTGAAACGCGAGATTGCAACCCTTTCCCGCGCCCTGAAAAAAGCCGATTCCGCAGCCGCACCAGAAGATGCCAGCACACCGCAGGCGCAGGACGAAAGCAGCAAAAGTAAAAAGACAACGCGGAAGCCTGCAACACGAAAAACCACCGCGACGCAGAAGGCGAAGCGCGGTTAACGACTGACCCCGTCAGCGGGCGGCGTGCGCGGTGTTCCGGTTTGACTCCGTGACCGTTTACACCGCGCACCCACCGCCCGATTTTTTTCAGGAGTGAACCCCCATGAGTATGGTTGCCAGAACTGAACCAAGACCCGCAGAGGACGACATCACCGATACCGATGATGGTGATACCCGTATTTCAGCGGGTGCATTCTGGCCGGATATTGTGCTGCGTGAGCTGCGTCTGGCGATACGACTGCCGGGCCGTGTGACCACCTCCCGCCTGCTGCATACCGCCACCGGGGCAGTGGCACACGTTACCCGCGAGCTGGAAGCGTGGCAGCAGGAACAGCAGGCGGCTGGCCATCTGACGCTGGCCGATGTTCCGGCACCCGTAATTAACGGAGAAAGCGTCAATCTCTGGCACTGGCGCAATGCTGTTTATACCGCCACACGCGCCCTGATTCTGGAGCGTTACCGCGATGCGGACACAACGGACAAGGGCGACCGCAGGGCGGACGCACTGGATATACAGACATCGGATTTGTGGCGTGATGTGAGCTGGGCCATCTCTGACATTCTGTGCCGCCCGCGAATCTTTGCGGAGTTGTGCTGATGAAAGTAAAGGCACTGGAAGGCGACACCGTGGATTCGCTCTGTTTCCGGTACTACGGCACGACGCAGGGCGTCACCGAAAAGGTGCTGGATGCCAACCCCGGACTCTGCCAGCAGGTATTTCTGGACGCCGGGCAGGACGTGGAGATGCCAGAGCCGGAGAAGAAGAAACGAGAAATGATTCAGTTGTGGGGGGAGTAGCAGTGAGCACCATTCAAACAGGGATCACAGAGCAGGTTATTGCGTGGCTCTTTGACCACCTGCCAACGGTGTATGCAGTAGGCGCGGCGGTCAGCATTTCCGCGCTGATGAGTCTTTATGACGGACGAACACTGGTTCAGACCGTAACGGGATCGCTGGCGTGCGGCGTTCTTGCCATGGCCGTGGCCGGGTCGTTGCGCTTCTTCGGGTTTCCTGAAGATGCCGTGACGTTTATCGGCGCATCAATCGGTTTTATGGGGGCAGAGAAAGCACGCGACAAGGTTATTGCGGCCTTTAATCGCAGGGTGAAGGAGAAGGACGAATGAGCAACACATTTAAATTCAGCAGCCGGAGCGAAAAGAATTTGCAGGGCGTAAACCCTGATCTGGTGAAAGTGACCCGACGGGCACTGGAAATTTCGGAAGTGGATTTTGGTATCACCGAAGGGTTGCGCAGCCGTTACCGCCAGAAGCAACTGGTGGCCACAGATAAGAGCCAGACCATGAACAGCCGCCACCTTACGGGACATGCTGTGGATGTTGTGGCTTATATCGGCAGCCAGGTGTCATGGGAATGGCCGCTGTACGAAAAAATCGCAGCAGCATTCAGACAGGCCAGCCGGGAACTGAATATTCCGGTGGAATGGGGCGGCGACTGGAAGACCCTGAAAGACGGACCGCATTTTCAGTTACCACACGGAGTCTATCCGGCATGAAGCTCTGGCCCACGCTGGGTGTTGCTTTCCTTCTGATTGCCGCATGGGGAACATCCATGCGTCTGTCGTGGTCGCTGGGCCGGGAGAACGCCAGAAACGAAGCGCAGGCCAGCGCCCTGAAAAGTACCGCCGACACCCTGAATATCATCAGCGCCGGGGTACAGGATATGCAGCAGGTGCTGGCGCAACTCCGCGTGGAAAATCAGCAACGCAATCAGGACGGAGAGGCCAGACGTGAACAGCTACGCAACGATATTGCAAAAGATGAATGCGCCCACGCTTTGCCTGACGCTCGTTTTACTGACAGGCTGCGCAGGCACGCAGAACGCGCCACTGCCAGCGCCGTCAGTCCGGCTTATACCGCAGACGCTGACCATACCGGTAACGCCTCCCCCCTTCCCTGACACTCCCACATGGGGAAATCTCGGTATATGGGGCGACCGCCTTCTGGATGCACTGGAAACCTGTAACGCGGATAAACGGGCCATTGAATTACTGGAACAGCGCAGGCTGCAACGACTGAACAACGAGGACAACAACCATGCTGAAAACTGATTCCCTGCGTGAAGCCATGACCCGTTCATGCCGATGGTGTCAGGCTAACCCGGAAAAATTCACCATTTTCGTGGAGAGCGGCAACATTGAAACGACCGGAGAAACGCCCTCGTTTGTTTACCGCTATCAGATGGTGATGTTTGTCATGGATTACGCCGGGGAGCTGGACGACCTCACGCTGCCGCTACTGGCGTGGTTATCCGAAAATCAGCCACAGTTGTTGCTCAATCCGGAGCGTAATCAGGACATCAAATTTTCCGCCGTTATCAATGACGATGACAGCGCCGATCTCCTGTTTACGCTCCCCTTGCGGGAACGCGTTCGCATCACGCGCAGCAGTCAGGGCACACCGCAGGCAGAACACCTGCCGGAGCCAAAACCCCGCCTGCCATCTTCCGCAGGCGACTGGTCGCATGTATTCCAGGATGTGACGTGGGGTGAAAGCGATGGATAAGGCATTCACCCGCGTGGATGAAACCTTTGAGGCCATTCGCGACAGCCTGAATCAGCAGGCCATCAATAACATCGCCAGAAAGCTGGCACAGGATTTACGTCGCGCCCAGCAGGCGCGTATCCGGTCACAGAAAGCGCCGGACGGGACCGCGTGGACACCACGCAGACGCCGCGTAACCCGGATACAGGAGCGCATTCGTTTTATCTGGAATAACGAAGCACGCACGCTGAAAAACTGGCATCACGACACGGGGAAATACGGGCGAACCATCACCGGGTGGGATGAGGATAAAAACAGCATCCGCACGTTTTACCGGGATGACATCGACCGCTTTCTGGAAATACGCACCCGGCGCATCGACCAGGACAGCACCAGGCGCGTCCCCATGTTCGTAAAACTGCGCACCGCCCGCTACCTGAAAGCCCGTGCAGATGCTTCCGGTGTGACGGTGGGTTACAGCGGCGTGGCCGCACGTATTGCACGCGTTCATCAGTTCGGTGAGCGCGATCAGGTTGCGCCGGGCATTTTCACCGATTACCCGGTACGTGAGCTGCTGGGTATCAGCCAGGCAGATGAGCGCCTGATTTATAACACGGTGCTGGGCCGGATTGCGGAGGCTGTACAGTGAGCGCAGAACTCATGCGACTGCTGAGCAACATCATCCGCACCGGGATCATCTCTGAAGTTGATGAGAAGTCCTGGTGCGTGCGCGTTCGCAGCGGCGAACTGGAAACAGGCTGGTTACGCTGGAACACCACGCGCGCAGGAGCCTTCAACGTGTGGCTGCCGCCATCACCCGGCGAACAGGTGGTAATTGCCTGCATTGGCGGCAACCCGGAAACCGCCATGATAATTGGCAGCCTGTGGAGTGATGCCAATCCGGCACCCAGCAAAAGCCTGAAAGAAATCGTGATCAGCGCGCCGGACGGCGCGGTGTTCCGCTACGACGCGGACGCAGGCGCACTGAGCGCCAGCGGCATGAAAACGGCCACTTTACAGGCATCCGTCAGCGTGAAACTGGATACGCCCGTCGTGGAATGCACAAACCTTCTGAGAACAGCGACGCTTGACGTCACAAAAGGGGGAAAGATGAGCGGCAATATCACGCACAGCGGCGGCGATTTCACCTCAAACGGCATCACAGTGCATACGCATAAACACGGTGGCGTGAAAGGCGGCAGCGATTCGACAGGAGGCCCGCAGTGACAACCCGCTACACAGGAATGAATCCGGACGGGACGGGAAACCTGAACGATATGGAGCACCTGAAACAGTCAGTCAGGGACATCCTGACCACCCCGCTGGCAAGCCGGGTTATGCGACGGGAATATGGCAGCCTTGTGCCTGATTTGATTGACGAACCCATGAATAACACCACGCGTCTGCAATGCATGAGTGCTGCCGTGATTGCGCTGACACGATGGGAACCCCGCATTGCCCTGGATGCCATCGACGTTGTCTGGAAAGCGGGAGGCCGCGCAGGGGTGATGCTGTCGGGCACTGTCATGCAGACCATGCAGAATGTTGAGTTAACCATCACGCTGAGGGAGTAAATCATGCCTGCTGTTGACCTTTCCCAGTTACCGGAACCCGCCATCATCGCGGAGCCTGATTTTGAGGCAATTCTGGCTGACACAAAGGCCATGATGATTGCGGCTTATCCCGCCGAACAGCGTGAAGCCGTTTCCGCCGCGCTGGAGCTGGAATCGGAACCCCTTAACGTTATCGCTCAAACCATGTCGTTTCGTGAAATGCTGTTACGCCAGCGGGTCAATGAGGGGGCTCGCGCCTGCATGTTAAGCCACAGCGCCGGGACAGACCTGGACAACCTCGCGGGCAATATGAACACAAAGCGCCTGACCATCACTCCGGCAACGGATACCACCGACGCGGTGATGGAGAGTGACACCTCACTGAGACTGCGGGCGCAGCGGGCGTACGACGGCCTGAGTGTTGCTGGCCCGTCAGGTGCATACGAGTATTTTGCCCGCTGCGCCAGCGGTCTGGTGCGTGATGCGCGGGCCATCAGCCCGTCTCCGGCAAATGTGACGGTTTCCATCCTGTCCACTGAAGGCGACGGCACAGCAACGGAGGCGTTGCTTAATACCGTTCGCGCCGTTCTGAATGCAGAGGATACCCGTCCGGTGGCCGACCGCCTGACCGTACAGAGTGCCAGAATCGTGACATGGCGGCTGAATGCAAAACTGTACTTTTACCCCGGCCCGGAATCCGAACCTATTCTGGCTGCGGCGGAATCGTCGTTCAGGAAGTGGCTGGCTGAGCAGGGGCTTATCGGTCAGGACGTGGCGTTGTCCGCCATTGCTGCCGCACTGCATGTGCACGGTGTGCAACGCGTGGAGATAATCGAACCCACACAGAATATGGCCATCAGCGACATACAGGCGGCGCGCTGTGAGTCGTTCACCATCAGCGAAGGTGGGCGTAATGAGTAATTCGTTGTTACCCCCATCAGCCAGCAATTTCATGCGTTGTGCAGAAGCCGTCGGAACACGCATTACAGACATCCCGGTAGACCTCAACACACTGTGGTCCCCGGACGCCTGCCCGGTGCACCTGCTGCCTTATCTCGCCTGGGCATTTTCCGTTGACCGCTGGGATCGCAACTGGCCGGAAGAGACAAAGCGACAGGTTATTCGTGATGCATGGCTGATACACCGACACAAAGGGACCATCAGCGCACTGCGCCGGGCCATTGAGCCGCTGGGATACCTCATTCGCGTGTCTGAGTGGTGGGAATTCGGCGGAGAACCGGGAACATTTACCGTTGAAGTCGGCACGCTGGACAGTGGCGTGACGGAGGAAATGTATCTGGAAATGGAGCGGTTGATTGCTGATGCCCGCCCGGTCAGCCGCCACATGACAGGGCTGAATATCATTCAGGAAATTCCGGGGGATATTTTCGCAGCGGCGGCAACTTATGACGGTGAAGTTATCACCATTTATCCAGGCGATTAAGCATGAGTACCACAACACGAAAATTTAAAACCGTTATCACCGATACGGGTGCAAAAAAATTAGCTCAGGCAGCCGCGCCAGATGGTAAGCCTGTCCGCCTGACTCATATGGCCGTGGGCGACGGTGGCGGCACGTTGCCCACACCAGACAGTAAGCAGACCCGTCTGGTGCATGAGGTGTGGCGACATACTGTTAATCGCGTCATCCTGGACGCAACACATCAGAATCGCATTATTGCGGAGCTGGTTATTCCTCCAGAAACGGGCGGATTCTGGATCCGGGAAATTGGTGTGTTTGATGAGCACGGCGATTTAATCGCGGTGGGCAATACTGCCGAAAGTTACAAGCCAGCCGTTGCCGAAGGGTCCGGTCGTGCACAAACATTTCGCACCATTCTGACCGTATCCAGCACTGCCACTGTGGCGCTTACCGTGGATAACACCATGGTGATGGCCACAGTGGATTACGTGGATAACAAACTGAAAGAGCATGAACAGTCACGACGTCACCCGGATGCCTCGCTGACCGCAAAAGGCTTTGTTCAACTCAGTAGCGCCACTAACAGCGTGTCTGAAACACAAGCTGCAACGCCGAAAGCAGTAAAGGCCGCGTATGACCTTGCTAACGGGAAATATACTGCGCAGGATGCCAGCACAACGCGAAAAGGCCTTGTCCAGCTCAGTAGCGCCACCAACAGCGATTCTGAAACGCTGGCGGCAACACCAAAGGCGGTAAAGGCAGCATATGACCTTGCTAACGGGAAATATACCGCACAGGACGCTACCACAGCGCGAAAAGGTCTTATCCAGCTCAGCAGTGCGACTAACAGCACTTCCGAGTCACTGGCGGCAACGCCAAAAGCCGTTAAGGCCGCGTATGAGCTGGCTAACGGGAAATATACCGCACAGGACGCTACCACAGCGCGAAAAGGTCTTGTCCAGCTCAGTAGTGCAACCAACAGCACGTCTGAAACGCTTGCCGCGACCCCGAAAGCGGTTAAAGCTGCTAATGACAATGCAAACGGGCGTGTGCCCTCTGGACGTAAGGTTAATGGCAAACCACTGACCAATGATGTCAATGTTACATCACAGGATATTTTTAACGGTCAGAGTATTAATATTGGTGCAAACCAGAATCTGGATAATTACAAAACGCCGGGGCTGTACCATCAACCCCTGAATGCCTATACAAGTGCAGCGCTGAAATACCCAGAGAATCTTGCCGGTACACTGGTTGTGCTTAAAAATGCCGGGATAACACAGATTTACTATGTGTATAACACATCCAGAAGCTATACCCGCAGCCAGTACTCAACGGGTGACTGGACAGCATGGACGCCGCAGGATTCATTTCCTGTAGGTGCGGCGATTCCGTGGCCTTCTGATTCAGTGCCTACAGGCTATGCCGTTATGCAGGGGCAGACTTTTGATAAAACAACCTATCCCCTGCTTGCAGCAGCTTATCCCTCTGGTGTACTCCCCGATATGCGTGGCTGGACAATCAAGGGCAAACCCGCCAGTGGTCGGGACGTATTGTCTCTGGAACAGGATGGCATTAAATCGCACACCCACAGCGCCAGCGCATCCAATACGGATTTGGGTACGAAAACCACATCTTCGTTTGATTACGGTACTAAATCAACGAATAACACAGGTGCACATACCCACAATGTATCTGGTACTGCAAATAGTGCTGGCGCACATACTCATACCGTGCCATTAAGGAGACCAAACAGTGGCGGTATGAATTTCGACTGGCTGGATGGTGCATCAAGTGGCACGGTGGTAGGGAATGGAACTGTGCCTTCTTCTGGCGCACATACCCACTCAGTATCAGGCACCGCTACAAGTGCTGGGGCACATGCACACACTGTTGGTATTGGCGCTCATACGCACTCTGTTGCGATTGGTTCACATGGACATACCATCACCGTTAACGCTGCTGGTAACGCGGAAAACACCGTTAAAAACATCGCATTTAATTATATTGTGAGGCTTGCATAATGGCATTCAGAATGAGTGAACAATCACGCACTGTAAAAATTTATAACCTGCTGGCCGGAACTAATGAGTTTATTGGTGAAGGTGACGCATATATTCCACCTCATACAGGGCTGCCAGCTAATTCTACAGATATCGCCCCACCGGAAATTCCTGCTGGCTTTGTGGCAGTTTTTAACAGTGAAAATGAATCGTGGAATATTGTTGAAGACCATCGTGGTAAAACGGTCTATGACGTGGCATCGGGGGACGCGTTGTTTATTTCTGAACCCGGACCGCTACCAGAGAATGTCACCTGGTTGTCGCCAGCAGGGGAATATCAGAAGTGGGACGGCGTATCCTGGGTGAAGGATGAGGAAGCAGAAAAACTGTTTCGGATACGGGAAGCGGAAGAGAAAAAGGCAAGGTTGATCCAGGAGGCAACAGATAACATCGCAATCCTGCAGGATGCAGTTAATCTTGAAATAGCAACAAACGAGGAAAATTCACAACTGGATTCCTGGAGAAAATACAGAGTATTAGTGAGTAGAATTGACACCAGTACAGCTCCGGATATCGTATGGCCAGAGCTGATGAATCAGGGTTATGTGCGGGAGGACGAGCAGATAACTTCAGACTGAAATTTAGTGATGAATGTTGAATCATCAGGAATATCATGCAATACCAATGCATGAGCACCTATTGTGACATTGTTTCCTATACGCACTTTGCCACCAAGAATGGTGGCATTACAACCAATGGTCACATTATGTCCTATAACAATATCCATATCATTAAAATCACCACGTAGCCCAATAGTTACCCCCGGTTTTATTGAACAATTTTCACCGATTGTTACTTTGTGACCGATAACAACACTGTTGAGATAAGAAATATCAAAACCTTTCCCTATATTTACAGTTAAAGGGACTGTTACATTATATTTATCAAGAATGAAACGTTCTATTTTCCCCGCAATCTTCCGACAGTATCCGCCTTTATCAAAAAGGTATTTGGCTATGCGCCACCAAAATAAATAACGAAGTCTTCTATGTTTTATTGCGCGAACAATTGCCTTTCGCCAGGAGAAAGGACGCTCGCTACCGATTACTTCATAGTGAATACAGTCTTTAAGTTCATTAATATTCATATCTCTATTATTCAGCATAAGATAATCATGTGACCAATTATTGTAATAATTTTAATGGTATGTTTCTACTGGCTATCCAGCGTGTCTGATACCCAGTAACAAATCGTTAACACAGGTGCAATCAAATGGTGAGTGTTAAGACTGGCCACTTATTACCAGGTATGAGGGTATGAGTGGCCAGCATTAAATCAGAACAGCCCTTTAACTGAACTGGCCGCGCTGTTAAGGGATGATGTCACTTTATCTTTGAAGCCGGACAGAATATCGCTGAACGATGAGGATTGCAGGCGCTCCCGCAAATCCTCATCACAGCGTTCAAGGGTCAGTGAAAATTCTATCTTTTTCGCCTTACCGTAGCGATCAAACTCGGAACGGGTCGTATTCGTTTCGGTCAGGACATACATGCCGTAAATCTGCCCGACGCCATCAATAAGAGGCCAGGGGCGTCCTGTATACGCCTGCGTGGTCAGCAGCGACAGCGACACTTCGCCACCTGTAATTTCAGGATAAAGCACACCAGAAAGAACGATGCGATCATCACCTGCACCGATATACTGCCAGCTTGCTGAACGGTTAACGCGTTCATTTTTCACATGCCGCCAGCTTTTGTTTTGCTGTAACTGCTGATGCGGCAGCGTGCGCAGCTCAAAAACAAACATGCCGTAGATCATCATCATGGCCATGACTCCTCAATCTTTATCGTAAAAACTGCCACGCCCGGCATGGGCACGCCGTTCCATTTCTGCCCTGACCATTTCACCGACCAGTTTCGCCAGTTCGCGGGGATTCTGTGTAACAACGTTATGCAGATGAACATGAATTTCACCGCCAAATCTGGAGGCAACAGGCTCCCGGTTACGGGAATTTGCAGGAACTGATGCCACTGGCGATCGTATGGCCTCCGCCACCGGGTGAGAGCTGGCCGCAACAACAGGGACCAGCGCCGGAGGCAGCGGAGCCGGAACCACGGGGGTGATATTAATTGCGGGGGCAGGCTTACTGACCTGTGTAATCTTCCGCTCCTGCCACTCCCCACGAACAGCAAGTGCGCGGGGCAGGTTCTTAAAGACAATATCGCCGGGGCCAATGCGTTTTTTCGTCTCATCAACCAGCTTACCTGTGTTATCAGCAATTTTGCTGAGTCTGCGTAGCGTCCCGGTATTGCTGTCTGTGAGCGGTTTGTTGTCTTTGGGTTTATCACCTCCGGTGCCATTGCCATTTTCCACAGGCTTCGGCGGATTGATTTTCGCCAGGTCCCCCTGAAGTAAGGCTACCTTGTCCTGAAGAATGGCCGCACGCTGTGCGTCTTCGATTTTCTTGCGCGCCCTTTCCGCTTCATCCGGAAGGACGCCAAGTTTTTCAAGTATCCACGCCAGCGTATCCAGTAGCATTTTTGCAGGTGTCAGAACAAGTTGTAACGCACCGCCAAGAACGTTACCGAATATCTCGCCAGCACTGGTACATTTATCCAGCGTTTCCTTGCTGGACTCCATCGGTGACAGTAGCGATTTAAACCAGTTAAACACCTGGCTGATCCCGCTTCCGATTGCGTCAAAAACAGGACCAAACCGTTCAAAAGTTTCGCGCAACGGGGTCAGCCTTTCCATAATCCCGCTGAACACCCCGGCAAAAAATGCCCTGATGGGATCCCAGTATTTCCAGATAAGAACGGCAGCTCCGGCAAGCGCAGCCACGATAAGACCAACCGGACTGAACAGCGCCCCGATAGCACCTCCCAGCAAAGAAACGGAACCCGTCACCATTCCCCATAGTGCTGGCAGGAGCCTGACAGCATTCATTGATCCGGTCAGGAGGGAAAAACCAAGACGCAGTTTTGCCAGCGGGCCAGCAAGCACACCAAGAGCAAGCGACAACGAGCCTACGGTTGCAGTCACTGCCAGCAGCGCACCGCCTGCAATCAGTAGCTGGCGCGTCAGTACAGGATGGGCCTGCGCCAGTACCGTCACCTTTGAGACCACCCGTGTTAGCCACTGCGTGACAGAACGCAGCGGACCGTCAACCAGATCACTGATGCGAATACGAAGACCTTCCCATGCGCTGTCGAGATTTTTCAGGTCGCCATCAAGGTTGTCGGCCATAACCTTTGCCGTGCGTTCAGCCTCACCGCGTGCGCCCTCAAGTTCTTTTCTCAGTTTGGGTAAGGAACCGTCACCCGCCGCATCAACGAGTGCCATAAACGATGTGAAAGCCTCTTCCCCGGCGATATCCTTAAAGAAGGATACCCGGTCAACTTCCCCGTATTTGCGGGTAGCTTTATAAAGGTCAGCCAGCAGATCTTCCATCGGGCGCATTTTGCCCCCGGCATCCGAAACGGACACGCCCAGCTCTTTCAGAGCTTCTGCCGCCGCCTTTGGCGGTGATGCCAGACGAGCCAGGCTGGCACGCATTGCCGTCCCGGCATCACTCCCTCTGATGCCCATATTCGCCAGCACGCCCGCCATCGCTGCGGTCTGCTCCAGCGATATTCCCAGCTTACCCGCCACCGGACCTGCATATTTCATGGTTTCGCCCAGTGCGCGAAGGTCAGTGTTGGTACGGGTAAACGCTGCGGTGAGTGTGTCACCGACCCGGTCCATCTGGTCAGCAGAAAGGCCGAACTGCGTCAGGATATTTGAGCCAATATCTGCCGTCTCGCCGAGATCCATACCGCCAGCCGTTGCCATGCTCAGCACGCCGGGAAGCGCAGCCTGAATGGCCTGCGGAGTGAAGCCAGCCATTGCAAGAAATGCCTGTCCACTGGCGGCATCGCCTGCGGTGAACTGCGTTTCAGAGCCAAGTTTTAACGCCTGCTCACGCAGCGCCTTAAACTGCGGGCTGTTCTGGTCGATTCGCGTCAGTGCCTGAACGCGGGACATCTCTTTGCCGAACCCGATCGCAGGCTGCAAAAAACGCCCGGCAGCATAGCCGCCCGCCGCTGCCGCACCAATTGCCAGTGCACCACCTGTTTTCAGTTTTCCCGCTGTTTCCTGCGCGCGCGAATACCGCTCACGCGCCCGCGTTACACGCGCAAGCGCCTGCCGTTCGCGTTCAAGCTGATTGTTGTACTGTTCGGTGCGTCTGATGGCCTGCTGGATGGTGTTATCGCTGCCTGTCAGGGAAATGCCGTGGCGTTTCAGCTCTCCGCCAAGCTCCCGCATTTTCTGAATTTCCCGCGTGCGCGATTCATTCAGGCGTTCAAGCCGGGTGCTTAACTGCTGCATCAGCTTTTGTTGTTTTTCGCTGAGCACTGTACCCGTGCGTTGTAACTGATTAAGGGCGTTAAGCTGGCGTCGTGCTTTCACGATACCCGCATCCGCTTTACTGACAGCGTCGCGGGCGCGCTCAAATGAACGCGCCTGACGCTCGAGATTTTTGATCGCCCCCTGCGTTCGCTGGATGGAGTCACCAAACTGCCCCATCAGGCGGCGGGCGTTTTCGGCAGGCTGGGTCAGCCTGTCAACGGCGCTGAAAGCGACCCGGATATCAAGAGTCTTCATTGTCTGCATTCCCGCTGCGAAGTGCCGCCCGCTCACGCCAGCTAACCACTTCGCCGGGCGTCATCATGAAGATTTCGGCGGGCGACCAGTTAAAAATAACGGCAATATCTGCCACAAAGTCTTCTATGTGCTCAAAGCACACAACCGTGATCAGGCTTCCGTCGCCTGTTCGTTCTTCCCGCCAGAGTCCGCACCGCTCAAAAAATTTACGGCAACCACACATAACTGAATAAAGTCACGGGATGCCATTTTTTTGATCGTCACTTCATCCAGTCGCGGTGATGTCACTCGTGACAGCAGCGTAAACATGGATTCCGCTTTCAGATTCAGCACATCAGACAGCGACAAATCTCGCAGAGATCCAGCCTGCTCAATAGCCCCGGTGATCTCCACATACGTGATTTTTTCGCCGCCTCGCTCAATTGGTTGGGTAAGTTTTACGCCACGCTCACTGGTTTCTTTCACAGTGTCAGCAACTACCGTGTTTTCGGTATCGATGTTTTTCGTCTCTTTCATCAGGAAACTCCTTTCAGTCAGAGGCGACGCACTGCGCCGCCTGCATATTACTTATCAGCCAAGCCCAAGCGCGGAACGGATGCGATCGGGCACAATGTCCTTGCCGTCCTTCCGGTAAATGAAGTTCAGCAGGTCAATCTCCCACAACGGACGATCGTTAACACTCAGCTTGTAGTAGGTGTTTTTAATGGCGTAAGTGTGTGATGTGGCTTCGCCCTGTTTGGCTTCCCCCATATCAATTTCCGTCACGCGTCCGCGCATTTCGACTTCATACAGGTCGCTTTCTGCATCGGTGTAGTATTCACCCGCAAAACGCAGTAGCGTGCCGTCAATCGTGCCGCCATACTTAAGGAACAGCTCACGAACTGCGCCCCCCATGACAAAGCTCGCATCAAGCGCGGAGTCGTCCAGACCGAGATCAATACTTACCGCACCCATCATGCCACCACCCCGGTAGCTGTCGGTTTTGCGCGTCAGTTTAGGCAGGGTGACGGACGTCACCTTACCCACTTCGTTTTCACCATCCACAAACAGCGTAAAAAAGCGAAGATGTTTTGGTACAGCCATCAGGCACCTCCCAGCACCGCAAATGCGGGACCAAAGAATTCATCAGTAAACGACTGGTAAAGCTCCATGTCTTCCAGCGGAGGAACGGGCGTATATTTGTAGCGAATACGCACACGCCCCTGACGTAAATCCGTGGTGCTGTTATCCACCACGTCATACCAGCACGACGCCCCAATCAGTTTCCCGGCAGTAACCAGTGAATCCAGTTTTGCCCTGATGGCACTGATAACATCCTTCACGTTCGCAGGCGTCAGTGGACTATCGATGGTTTCAAACTGCGCTTCCGCAATTGAATCAGCCAGCACCTGTGCGGTTCGGGTATACACCTCAAAGATGTAGGCGTTCGTTTCCGGTGTGCGGTTGCCCCAGAAGCGGAACCCGTTGCGACGAATAATGGTCGTGATTTCTTTGTTGTTGAGGCTGTTGGCATCACTGTCTTCGGCCTGCAACGACCAGAACACATGCCTGGACATCCCCAGCACATTTTTAACCGGAACGTTGGACAGCGATTTGTGCCAGCCCTGCTCATGGTCAATGTACGCACGAAGGCCGCACGCATAGGCAGGCGCGGGGAACGTTTCGTTTTTGCCACTTTTCGGGTTGTAGGCGATGAAGTCCGGCCATAAGAGCATCACCTCACGTTCGTTGAATTTCTGGCGGTAGGTAATCGCCTCAGCCATCGTGTTACAGCCGTGACATGAGGCATACACAAACGCGCGCAGTTTACCCGCAATCACGCACAGGGATTTTGTTACCGCCTCCGTGTCCAGCTCCGGCGCGGCCAGAATACGCGGACGGTATCCGATGCTTTCATCCTGCTCTGCAACAAGCAGCGCATACATCCCCGTATAGCTGCCGTCAGATTCAGAACCACCGATAACCAGTTGATCCTGCGTTTTTCCGTCTTCTTCTTTGTGTTCAGCCACGCGAACGACGATCACCTTTGTACTCACCTGGTCTGCGATGGCCTTAAGCGCACGATAAAGCGTCCCCGTTGTCCCGCATTTTCCCAGCACGTCATTGACGCGGGTCAGCAGTGTGGGCTTGTTCAGCGGGAACAGCTTCGCGTCCGCATCATCCGCCGTTGCCACGATACCGATAACGCTGGAATCAACATCGTTAATCGCTGTTACCAGGTCGGTATTTTCCGTAACACGGGCACCATGAAAACGAGTTTCACTCATAGCTTCAGCCCCTTGTATCCGTTAAATGATTCGGCAACAATCATCACCCACCACGCGCGTAATCTCACCCCTGCGCCGTTCTCTCGCCACGGCGACAACAAAAAGCAGTAACCCCCTCCGCACGCACATGCGACCATGCCGCACAGGGAGGGAGCAGATGACCGACACCACCATGCAATTGCTCAGTCAGGGCACAGACCCCGTAAAAATGCCGGATTTTGATATTCTCGCGGAGGGTAAAACGCTGTCAGGCGTGGCAGAGCGCCTGATGAGCCTGTCACTGACCGACAACCGGGGATTTGAGGCGGACCAGCTCACCATCACGCTGGATGATGCGGATGGTCAGTTGCAGCTACCGCCACGGGGCGCGCGCCTGACGGTTCTCATTGGCTGGAAGGGAGAACCGCTGACAGAAAAAGGCACTTACATTGTTGATGAAATCGCTCACGAAGGACCGCCGGACAGGCTGACTGTTTCAGCCAGAAGCGCAGATTTTCGGGATGAATTTAACGTTAAACGTGAGGTGTCCTGGCATGATGTGACCGTTGAGCGTGTGGTATCCGCCATCGCTCATCGGTATGGTCTGAAACCGCAAATCAGCGAAATGCTGATGGATATCGAAATCGACCACGCCGACCAGACCGAAGAAAGCGACATGTCCTTCCTTACGCGCATGGCGGAAATGCTGGGTGCAATCACCACGGTAAAAAGCGGCAATCTGTTATTCATCATGCCAGGTGGTGGCGTGAACGCACAGGGCCAGCCGTTGCCCTCGTTCGCCATTACACGCAGCAGCGGCGATCGCCATCAGTTCCGCATTGCTGACCGCGAGGCGTATACGGGGGTACGCGCCTACTGGCTTGATCTTAATTACGGGAAAAAGAAAAAAGTCAGCGTGAAACTCCGTAAACCGCCAAAACCCAAAAAGGAGAAAAGCAGCAGCCGTGAAGGTGATTATATGGAAGGCGCGGAAGGCAATGTGTTTGTGTTACGCAAGACTTATCAGAACGAGCAGGCAGCAAGACGCGCAGCGGCGGCAAAGTGGCAGCAACTACAACGCGGAGCCGCATCATTCTCCATCACGCTGGCGCGTGGACGTGCAGAACTCTACCCCGAAATGCATGGCACGGTAACAGGATTTAAAAGCGAGATTGATAATCAGGACTGGATTATTGCAAAAGCCGGGCACACCATTGATAACAGCGGCTTTACCACGCAGCTTGAGCTTGAGGCAAAAATCCCGGAATGGATAGCGGAAACAGAGTGAGCAACTTAGAATAGCGGCAGCACCACGTTAAGGGAGGTAGCTATGTTCCGTTGTCCGCTTTGTGGCGCATCTGCCCGTATCCGCACCAGTCGTCCGGAAAATGATTCAAACACCGTGCGGCAAAAGTATTACCAGTGTAACAATCTGGAATGCGGCGTATGCTTCTCAACACTGGAAGCTTTCCATAAATTCACATCGAAACACGCCTCCGGCGTTCACTCATCAGAAGGTATCCCGTGGCATGAGCTGCCAGCTTCACACAGGGGAAACAATCAGATGAGTTTGCCTTTACCTCAGAATTAACAGGCAGAATTGCCGGAGTAACAAAAAAGCGATAGATTACGTGCGGGTGCCTTTCGGCTGATGGTCGGAGGGAATACCCGAAGGCCGGATGTGGAAAGGCCCCGGAAAACATATCTGTTTAACCGAGGCCCTAACCGCATTACCTTGACAAGTGAAAGGTTAGCGCCTCTCCGGAAAAGGAGCAAGTGCTATGTCGCAAAAATCGCTTACGGCCATCACGTTCTGCGTGACGGCAATCCTCATCATCTGGATGCTGCACGGTTCGCTGTGTGAAATACGGATGAGTTTCTGGGGAGCGGAGTTTGCGGCTTTCTTACAGTGTAAGCAGTAAGGAAACCGCGACGGGGGAGCAATCCCCCGTCAATCAGTTGCCAGAGTAAGGTCGATAAGGCATCCTGTCTCACTCTATACCAGCTAATCAATTGACACATATCAATAAAAAGTCTGATAAAATCAAAATGTTTTGTTACAAACGTCAGCTAGTAGAGAGCCAAAGGAGGCAGATTATATGGCATTAATCAAATGTCCTGAATGCCAGAAAGAGGTGATCGATTCAGTATTGTCTTGCCCTGCTTGTGGCAAACAACTGAAAAAACTTAAACGTTCATTTTTTGGAGAACTCATTAAGTATTTTTTCATATTATTTAATATTTTTATAATCTACACGATTTGTGTTGGGCTAAGAGAGGTGGGTGAAATAATAAACAACGCCACATCCGATGCCGAAAAAGCCGGTACAGTTATTGGTACGGGCTTAGGTTTAATTGCTATTGGAGGCTTATGGGTTATTTGCAATATCATTATCGGAAATTTAGTATTTCTTACTAAACCAAAGGGATAACAAAATGAAAAATATGATTATTTCTATAGGTGCATCATTTATATCAATTAGTGTGCTACCTGCTCACGCAGCAACTGAGCATAATAACTTTAAGTCATCACTCCAGTGCCGAGCAATAGAAAATAATAAAGAAAGACTTTCTTGTTATGATAAGTCAATACAACCGACTCGAACGACAGTTGCTGAAAAATTCGAAAGCAGAGATCAATGCCCTGATGAGAAAGATGATGACAGACGTTTATCTTGTTATGACCGTTTTTTTCTCCAACATTTACTCCGCCTGTAAGCTCAAAATCTAAAGCGAAACAGCTAGTAACAACAGAGGCTCAGCAACCAAATCTTTCTGAGATATCTAAATGCCGAGCAGAAAACGATAAAGAAACTAGAGTAAACTGCTACGATAAACCATTTCCACAGGAAAAAGTTGCGCAATCTAAATCAAAATTAGAGAAAGCCACAGACACAGGAAAATGGCACACATCCATTACTACATCGCCAATTGATGATTCGAAAAATGTAATTTTATCGTTAGAAAGTGATGATTATATAAGAACTCCATTTGGAGAAGCGGTTACCCCTACTCTGTTTATAGCTTGCCTAGAAAAGAAAACCGAAGTATTTCTTAATTGGGATGTATATTTAGGCCTTGAACAAACCAGCATGCTGTATCGCCTTGATAAACAGAAAGCAGTTGAGCGAAACTGGCTAGTATCTACAGATACAAAGGCTGTTTTTTATAAAGGCAATGACATTAACTTCATCAGAAAACTAGCCAACTCAAACAAAATGTATGCAAAAATAACCCCTTATAATGAAAGCCCTGTAAGTGCAACTTTCAATTTAAACGGCCTGTCAACCACGCTAAAACCGCTTCAAGAAGCCTGTAACTGGAAACAGTATAAATCATGCGGCTAAGCCACAATCACAGATAACACAAAGCCCGTGAAAACGGGCTTTGTGTTATCTATAACTCGAAAATGTGGTCACTGCGTGGACATGCGCCGATACAAATCCTTTTATATCAAAAAGTTAAATCAACATCTTTTTCATCAACAAGGATTTTCACGTTTGTGTTACCTGTATGAGACGAGAGTTAACCGGACAAGTGTGCCATAATCTCGCGGCCAGGCATACTTGCGATGATTTCAGGTATAAGGATACGTAATGATACAACCTATTTCCGGCCCTCCTCCTGGGCAACCACCAGGTCAGGGAGATAACCTGCCGTCTGGCGCGGGCAATCAGCCTTTATCCAGTCAGCAACGTACTTCGCTGGAAAGCTTAATGACGAAAGTGACTTCGCTGACGCAACAGCAAAGAGCAGAACTGTGGGCGGGTATCAGGCATGATATTGGCCTGTCGGGAGATTCGCCGCTGCTTTCGCGTCACTTTCCCGCCGCAGAGCATAATCTGGCGCAACGTTTGCTGACCGCGCAAAAAAGCCATTCTGCCCGCCAGCTTTTAGCCCAATTGGGTGAGTATTTACGTCTGGGGAATAATCGTCAGGCGGTCACGGATTATATTCGTCATAACTTTGGTCAGACGCCACTGAATCAGCTCTCACCGGAGCAATTAAAAACCATTCTCACCCTGTTGCAGGAAGGGAAGATGGTTATCCCGCAACCGCAGCAGCGCGAGGCGACCGACCGTCCGTTATTACCGGCGGAGCACAATACGCTCAAACAGCTGGTTACCAAACTTGCGGCGGCAACGGGAGAACCCAGCAAGCAGATCTGGCAATCGATGCTGGAACTTTCCGGGGTGAAAGATGGTGAGTTAATTCCAGCGAAACTGTTTAACCATCTGGTGACCTGGCTGCAGGCGCGTCAGACGCTAAGCCAGCAAAATACGCCGACGCTGGAATCACTACAGATGGCGCTGAAACAACCTTTAGATGCCAGTGAACTGGCGGCGTTATCGGCATATATCCAGCAAAAATATGGCCTTTCTGCACAATCATCGCTTTCTTCAGCCCAGGCTGAGGATATCCTTAATCAGCTTTATCAACGGCGGGTTAAAGGGATTGATCCGCGTGATATGCAACCGCTGCTTAATCCTTTTCCACCGATGATGGACACGTTGCAAAACATGGCAACGCGTCCCGCGCTGTGGATACTATTAGTCGCGATTATCCTGATGCTGGTCTGGCTGGTTCGTTAACCCCGACGAAACGACAGTATCGTGACAATAATTCCCAGCACCGCAGAGATCGCCCCGGCAAGAAATACCGAAGAGTAACCAAACGTGGTCGCCAGCATTCCCGCCAGCGGCCCGGAGACGCCGAGGGCGATATCCTGAAACGCGGCGTAACCGCCCAGTGCGGTGCCGCGAACTTGTGAGGGGACGCGTTTAACCACCTCCACGCCCAGCGCAGGAAAGATAAGCGAACATCCAGCTCCGGTTAACGCCGCGCCCGCTAATGCGACCCACGCCCCTGGGGCTTGCCAGAGCAGCAACAAGCCCACAGTTTCTACAAGCAGAGAAACAATCGCCACTTTCACACCGCCAAAACGGTCCGGCATCCAGCCAAACATTACGCGCATCACGACAAATGCCCCGCCAAACGCGGTAAGAGTAAAGCCCGCCATCGCCCATCCTTTGCTGGCAAAGTAGAGCGAAACGAAAGTTCCGATAACCGCAAAACCCACGCCTTGTAGCGCCAGACCTAACCCTGGTTTCCAGATAAGCCCGACAACGCTCCACAGCGATGGACGTTCTCCCGCTAGGGCCGGTACTTTGCGCACTGTGCCGTTACAGGCCCACGCCAGTATGGGTAATGCCATTGTGGTGAGCGCCAGTGCAGCAAAACCGTAATGGCTATGAATCAACAGGCCAAGCGGTGCACCAACAGCGAGGGCACCGTAAATAGCCATTCCGTTCCATGACATCACTTTGCCGGAATGTTTTGGCCCAACGATGCCCAATCCCCAGGTCAGAGCCCCCGTCAGTAACTGGCTTTCACCAAAGCCAAGAATCAAACGTCCGACGACCAACAGAGCAAATTTGAACGGTGCGGAGACGGGCAAAATCGCCGCCAACAGCAGTGCGCCCCCCGCCAGACCACAAGCTAACATCCCCTGAAGCGCCGAACGTTTTGCACCATATTGATCGGCCAGTCGCCCGGCATAGCCACGCGTCAGCACCGTAGCCAAAAACTGAATGCCGACGGCAATCCCGACCATGGTGTTGCCATAGCCCAGCTCATGATGAACAAACAGCGGGATAACCGGCAATGGTAACCCTACGGTCATGTAGGTGAGAAAAACCGCAAAAGCGATGCGGAAAAGCGAAAAATTGGCAGAAGATCGTGTTTCGGTTTGGCTTACAGCAGTCATGCATTACTCCAGAATGCAGCGCAAGGCGAGGAATTTCCCCGTCTCATCTCTCTGGTTTCAGGGTTACGGTACGCGTTGGCAGGATTTAACGCGTACGTCTTTTCAGAAGGAAATCGACAAAGCGGGAAGTTTGCCTGGAACAGGCGGCGATTGTCAATGATGTGAAAAAGGGAACCATCGGGTTCCCTTTTTCTTTAGTGCCGGAGGCGGCACTGGCGCGTATCGTCGGATGCGACGCTGACGCGTCTTATCCGACCTACTCCGAATTAATCTTTCAGCTTACGCATTACCAGCGTGGCGTTGGTGCCACCGAAGCCGAAGCTGTTAGACATAACGGTAGTCAGTTCGCGATCGGTCGTTTCGGTCACAATGTTCAGACCCGCAGCCTGCTCGTCCAGCTCTTCAATGTTGATGCTCGGTGCGATAAAGCCGTGTTCCAGCATCAGCAGAGAGTAGATAGCTTCCTGCACACCCGCAGCGCCCAGAGAGTGACCGGTCATTGCTTTGGTTGCAGAAATCGCCGGGCTCTTATCACCGAATACTTCACGGATAGCCGCCAGCTCTTTCACGTCGCCAACCGGAGTTGAAGTACCGTGAGAGTTCAGGTAGTCGATTGGCGTATCAACACCGTGCATCGCCATCTGCATGCAGCGAACTGCGCCTTCGCCAGACGGAGCAACCATGTCTGCACCATCAGACGTTGCGCCGTAACCAACGATTTCAGCATAGATGTGAGCCCCACGCGCCAGCGCGTGTTCCAGCTCTTCAACCACCACCATACCGCCGCCGCCAGCGATAACGAAACCGTCGCGGTGAGCGTCGTAAGTACGGGAGGCTTTTTCTGGGGTGTCGTTGTATTTAGTAGACAGCGCGCCCATCGCGTCGAATTCGCAAGCCATTTCCCAGCACAGCTCTTCGCCGCCGCCAGCAAACACAATGTCCTGTTTGCCCAGTTGGATCTGCTCTACTGCGTTACCGATACAGTGTGCGGAAGTCGCACACGCGGAGCTGATGGAGTAGTTAACGCCGTGAATTTTAAACGGCGTGGCGAGGCAGGCAGAAACGCCAGATGCCATCGCTTTGGTGACCACATACGGGCCAACCGCTTTCAGGCCGCGCGGGCTACGCATAGCGTCAGCGCCGAACACCTGGAAACGCGGGGAACCGCCGCCAGAACCTGCAATCAGGCCAACGCGCGGGTTATTCTGATAAGCTTCCGGGGAGAGGCCAGCATCTGCAATTGCCTGCTCCATAGAAAGGAATGCATAAATGGATGCGTCGCTCATAAAGCGCACAACTTTGCGGTCAATGAGGCCAGTGGTATCCAGTTTTACGTTGCCCCAGACGTGGCTACGCATGCCGGAATCCTTCAGCTCCTGAGAGAAAGTGATCCCTGAACGTCCTTCACGCAGAGATGCCAGGACTTCCTGCTGGTTATTACCGATGCTGGAAACAATGCCCAGGCCAGTAATCACTGCACGTTTCATTCAATACCTCTGTAAGTCGCACATAGAGTAAGTTTCGAATGCACAATAGCGTACACTTGTACGCCGAACAAGTCCGATCAGCCAATTAATAGAGAAATTTGCGCAGCCTGACACACATCGCTAAGATCGAGCCACCGCCTGTAAGACGAGTAACTTACGTGAAACACTACGCCATACAACCTGCCAACCTCGAATTTAATGCTGAGGGTACACCTGTTTCCCGAGATTTTGACGATGTCTATTTTTCCAACGATAACGGACTGGAAGAGACACGCTATGTTTTTCTTGGGGGTAACCAATTAGAGGCACGCTTTCCTGAACATCCGCATCCTCTGTTTGTGGTAGCAGAGAGCGGCTTCGGCACCGGATTAAACTTCCTGACGCTATGGCAGGCATTTGATCAGTTTCGCGAAGCTCATCCGCAAGCGCAATTACAACGCTTACATTTCATTAGTTTTGAGAAATTTCCCCTCACTCGTGCGGATTTAGGATTAGCGCATCAACACTGGCCAGAACTGGCACCGTGGGCAGAAAAACTTCAGGCGCAGTGGCCTTTGCCCTTGCCCGGTTGCCATCGTTTATTGCTCGATGAAGGCCGCGTGACGCTGGATTTATGGTTTGGCGATATTAACGAACTGACTAGCCAACTGGACGATTCGCTAAATCAAAAAGTAGACGCCTGGTTTCTGGACGGCTTTGCACCAGCGAAGAACCCGGATATGTGGACGCAAAATCTGTTTAACGCCATGGCAAGGCTGGCGCGTCCGGGTGGCACTCTGGCGACATTTACGTCTGCCGGTTTTGTCCGCCGGGGTTTGCAGGAAGCCGGATTCACCATGCAAAAGCGCAAAGGGTTTGGGCGTAAACGGGAGATGCTTTGTGGGGTGATGGAGCAAGCATTACCCCTCCCCTGCTCCACGCCGTGGTTTAATCGTACGGGCAGCAGCAAACGGGAAGTAGCGATTATCGGCGGTGGTATTGCCAGCGCGTTGTTGTCGCTGGCGTTATTACGGCGCGGCTGGCAGGTAACGCTTTATTGCGCGGATGAAGCCCCCGCGCTCGGTGCTTCCGGCAATCGCCAGGGGGCGCTGTATCCGCTCTTAAGTAAACACGATGAGGCGTTGAACCGCTTTTTCTCCAATGCGTTTACTTTTGCTCGTCGGCTTTACGATTTATTGCCTGTTAAATTTGATCATGACTGGTGCGGCGTCACGCAGTTAGGCTGGGATGAGAAAAGTCAGCACAAAATCGCACAAATGCTGTCGATGGATTTACCCGCAGAACTGGCTGTAGCCGTTGATGCTAAGGCGGTTGAACAAATTACGGGCGTTGCGACAAATTGCAGCGGTATTACTTATCCGCAAGGTGGTTGGCTGTGTCCGGCAGAGCTGACCCGTAATGTGCTGGAACTGGCGCAACAGCAGGGTTTGCAGATTTGTTATCAACATCAGTTAAAGGATTTATCCCGTCAGGATGACTGTTGGTTGTTGAATTTTGCAGGAGATCAGCAAGCAACACACAGTGTAGTGGTACTGGCGAACGGGCATCAAATCAGCGGTTTCAGCCAAACGTCGTCTCTGCCGATGTATTCCGTTGCCGGTCAAGTCAGCTATATTCCAACAACGCCGGAACTGGCGAAGCTGAAGCAGGTGCTGTGCTATGACGGTTACCTCACGCCACAAAATCCGACGAATCAACATCATTGTATTGGTGCCAGTTATCATCGCGGCAGCGAAGATACGGCGTACAGTGATGAAGATCAGCAGCAGAATCGCCAGCGGTTGATTGATTGTTTCCCGCAGGCGCAGTGGGCAAAAGAGGTTGATGTCAGTAAGAAAGAAGCGCGCTGCGGTGTGCGTTGTGCCACCCGAGATCATCTGCCAATGGTAGGCAATGTCCCCGATTATGAGGCAACGCTCGCGGAATATGCCTCTCTGGCGGAACAGAAAGACAACGCGGTAAGCGCACCGGTTTATGACGATCTCTTTATGCTTGCGGCTTTAGGTTCGCGTGGTTTGTGCTCTGCCCCGCTGTGTGCCGAGATTCTGGCAGCGCAGATGAGCGACGAACCGATTCCGATGGATAGCAATACGCTGGCGGCGTTAAATCCAAATCGGTTATGGGTGCGGAAGTTGTTGAAAGGGAAAGCGGTTAAGGCAGGGTAATCTGCTTTGGCAGCGTTTGTCGGATGCGGCGTGAACGCCTTATCCGACCTACGTGAAATCTGTAGGCCTGATAAGACGCGGTAAGCGTCGCATCAGGCATTATGCACTCAATGTCGGATGCGGCGTGAACGCCTTATCCGACCTACGTGAAACCTGTAGGCCTGATAAGACGCGGTAAGCGTCGCATCAGGCATTATGCACTCAATGT